>Ga0209187_1000437_pt1 | contig 74060 bp, 54 predicted proteins | sample BantaG_FD_187430 | JGI IMG/M metagenome (GOLD analysis project Ga0209187, IMG submission 187430) | Marine algal microbial communities from Bantry Bay, Ireland - BantryBay_4 metaG (SPAdes) (version 2) | ecosystem: Host-associated > Algae > Red algae > Unclassified | place: Bantry Bay, Ireland...
AGGACCGCCAGAAATCGACCGCCTCACGACGGAACTCCTCGGGATACTTCTTTGTGCCCATTCGGGACTCCTTGCCTGAAAGACCATTCTTCCAGTTTCAGGTGTCTCACGTAACGGGGGAACTCCAGCTCGCGCTCCTGTAACAGCTGATCGCGGCGTTGCTTCGGCTCCCCTTCGTCCGACTCGAATAGCTCGACGAAGGAAACCACACGCGAATCTTTCAGGACGAAGTCTCGTTCTGGAATACCGAGACGATGTTCAGCCTCTGGTCGTTGCCGTTTCTCTCGGAGTTCTTCGGAATCGCAAAGTTGCTTATGGTCCGAAGATCGCCACGGCCAATGCGCCAACAGCTCGGCATCACCCATGACAGGCCAACTGACAACGAAGCGATGGATGAAGTACCTCGAGCCATCGCAGTGGTAGTCATCTTCGACGGGGTCACTCAGACTCCTTGCTCCCATCTCAGGAAACTGAATCGCTTGATCGACAATCATGCGCGCGATGTCATCGTCAGTGCGCCCTTCCAGATCTGACTTGCTAAGTGCGTCGATCCGGGTCGTCGCCTTGGCCCACAACAGACGCTTCACAGCTATCACTTGCGGATCCGAGCCCCAGACCTCGTTGAAACCTCCTCGACCATTGGGCCGGGTGCCGGGCTCCTCGGATCTAACCATCATCGTCGTCATACACACCAGCTTGGCGTATCTCACGCCCACCAACACCCAACCTGTGCCCAGACAACCAACACTCACTGGTGGTGGTTCTGGCAAACTAGGTGCATGGTTTCATCGACCGAAGCGCCGCTCCCCCAGACCGGACTGTGCCAAGTCGAGCTTCGGCTGTGGGCCCACCCCAAGACCTGTGGCGACGAGGAGATGAACCACCATGAATGAACGGAATGAAGAGACTTATTCGGAGCGCCTGTCACGACATATGACCATGGCTTGGAAGGCCAAGGGAGAAATGGTTGCCCGCAACATCCAGATGTCTGACGACCATGCTCTAGGAATGGCCAACCTGTCACTATCGACGGAGATGGCTCAACTCTCGATTGAAGCTCTTGACCGCAATACCGCAGCCGTCAAGGCTGCGGGCGCGCAAGCCGATCGCTACGCAAACATGTTGACGATCTTCGCAATCATGACGTTTCTTGTAGCGTCGATTCAGCTAGCCATCATGGGATTTGCGTAGTCGAAGTCACGGACGCGCGACAACTACCTCAGCATGCATAAGACTTAATATGCATGTTTCGCCGCTCGATCACAGCTCACCGTGACGGAAGTGCGCCCTAGTCTCCGTCCACGGATAATGGGAAGTATCCGTGTTGTGGGCCTCGAGATTCCGCACAGCTACTAAACCCTAGTGCTACCAAACTTCGGTCATAGTCAGATGTCTGACGACGCTGAGGCTACGTGTGCTCAAGCGGTAGCTACGGCCTCGAGTCGCTCGAGCGTCTTCTGCATGTTGGGTAGATGTTTCTTGGGATAGCCCGCAAGCTCGATAGCCTTGGGTACGAGAGCGGTGGACCAGTCGAACGTTTCGGTGACCATGGTGCCGCCATCGACTTCTTCGAGTTCGTAGCGCCAGCGGTGTTTGCCGAAGTGCGCCCACGCCAGCAGCTTGTTCTCTTCGTACTCGACAACGGTGCTACGCATGTCGTAGGGGACGAAGATCTTCATTTTCATGCCGAACTTGGAGCCCAACTGGAGCCGTTTGGGGGTCTCATCTTTTGTTCCTCGCACGGTGCCGGATCCGTCGATCTCGGCGTGTCGTGACGGGTCGGCCAGGATGGAGAAGATGACATGTGCGGGGGCATCGATAAGTCGTGATGCCGAAACGCTCTGTTCTTTTGCCATGGTTCCTACTTTTTTAGAATGCGGCGCAGTGCCGGTTCGAGTTCGGGGTCTTCGAATATAAAGCCAGCGCTGGTGAGAATAGCGGGCATGCCTTTCTGGCTGGCCAGAATCAGTTCCTCGACGAGCTCGCTGCCAAAGAGCAGTTTGGGGCCGAAGAGCGGCACCGGGATCAACGTGGGCCGATTGAGCACACCACCCAGTGCCTTGGTGAACTGCAGGTTGGTGACCGGGTTGGGCGCACAGAGATTCACGGGGCCGCTCATGTCACTGTTGTTGATCAGAAACTCGATGGCGCGAACCTCGTCGGCCAATGAGATCCAGCTCAGCCATTGCGTGCCGGGGCCGAATCGGCCGCCGAGGCCGAGTTTGAAGAGCAGTAGCTGTTTCCCGAGGGTGCCTCCCTTGTCGCTCAAGACGACGCTGGTGCGAGCAAAGGTGGTGCGGATTCCGGCATCGGAGGCTGCCGCGGCGGCTGCTTCCCAATGGATGACCACGTCGGCCAAGAATCCCGAGCCGGCCGGAGCCGTCTCGGTGAGCACCGTGTCACCTTGACTGCCGTAGTAGCCGATACCGCTACCGCTGACGAGTGCCGAGGGCTTCTTTGTCAGCCCTGCGAGCGCTCCGGCCAGTAGCGCTGTGCCCTTGGTGCGACTTTCGAGGATGACGCGCTTGCGGTCGTCGCTCCACCTCTTGTCGGCGATACCGGCGCCGGCAAGATGCACGACGGCATCGCAGCCTTCGAGGCTGTCAGCATCGATGGTGCCACCGGCCGGGTCCCAGGTGATCTCATCGGCTCCTGGCTTGACCGCCCGGCGCACGAGCGCAATCGGACGGTGTCCCTGGCTGGTTAGGGATTTGGTGAGTGCCGTGCCGATGAGGCCAGACGCTCCGGAAATGACAATGTCCATTCCAACATGCTTTCAGATGCCGCACACGCATGAGGTGTTGATCCGCAATCCCTCTACCCAAAGAGCAGCAAAGGCGCCAAAGCAGCGCTCAAGTTCGGCGTGGAGGCGAACTGGGTCTGCGTGGCCTGAACGTTCCGCCCGAAGGGCAATCACCGGCGGGGCCTGCGTGGCCTTGAACGCCTCGCCTGGATGGCAATCACCGGGCAATCACAGGCCGAGTCGTTGGCTGAGGTCGCTGCGGAAGCGCTTGTCGGGGTCGATCTTTGCTCGGATGGCTTTGAATTCGTTGAGGCGGGGGTACATCTGCTCGAAGTGGTGGCGGTGTAGGCGGGCGTCTTTGGCGAGATAGATACGTCCGCCGGCGTCGGCGACGATCTGGTCGAGCGGTGTGAGAGCGGCGAGGGTCGTCGGGGATGCGGGCAGGTCGACTGCCAGCGTCCATCCCGGGGCGGGGAAGGATAGCGGTGACGGGTTGCCGGGTCCGAAACGTTTGAGCACGGTGAAGTACGAGGGGAGTCGGCCGAGCTGATCGACGAGCTCGTAGAGCTGGTTGGTGGCGGTATCGGGGATGACGCATTGCCATTGCACGAATCCGGTTCGGCCGTAGACCCGGTTCCAGTCGGTGATGGCGTCGAGAGGGTGGAAGAATGCGGTGATGGATTCGCCGGTCACGGTGAGTTCTGCTGGCGCCTTTCGCCACCACAATTCGTTGAAGGCTTTCACGCCGGGTGTGACTGCAATCCGTGGCAGCGGGATCGGGGGTAGGCCAACGCTTGGTGTGGGCGGGCGGGGGTGGGACCCTGCAGCCGTGCGAAGTCCGAATTCGGCGAGTTGCGATGGCGTGGCGAAAGAGCCTTGCGTCAGGACCGAGCGGGCGTTGCCGAGCAGGTCGACCCACGCCACCGAGAAGTCGTGCTGGTCATCGCTACGCCGCATCTCTTCGAGCAGATGGTCGAGCTCGGACAACCGCTGTGTGCTGACAGCAACGATCGACGTGGGAATGTTGGCGAGTTCGATGTCGGCGTCGATGATGATGCCGGTCAGGCCCATGCCACCGACGGTCGCCCAGAACAGTTCGGCGTCGTCGGTGGGGGACAGGGTGACGATCACATTGCTGGCCAGGCGCATGCGCATGCGCAGAACGTGCTGCCCGAAGCTGCCGTCGACATGGTGGTTCTTGCCGTGGATGTCGCCTGCGATGGCGCCACCTACGGTCACGCGCCGGGTGCCGGGTGTGACCGGAACGAACCATCCTTTCGGTGTGAACTGATCGATCAACTGGCCGATGCTGACCCCGGCGTCGGCTCGCACGATCCCTGCGTGGGGGTCGATCCAGCGAACCCGGTCGCACTCGGTCGTGACGATGGCGGTACCGCCGTCTCGTTGGGCGGCGTCGCCATAACTACGCCCTAGACCCCGGGCGACGAGATCGCTGCTCGGGAGGTCGGTCTCGGCCAGTTCGTCAGCGGTAGCGGGTCGCACCACCTGCGAGGTGGTACCGCGATAACGACCCCAGCCTTCGAGGCGCTCGTGTTGGCCGTGACTGGTCATAGGTAGAGGCCGATCGCGTACAGGATGACCCAGGAAGCGCCGGCGAACAGCATCAGCGGGTCGCGCACAATCAGCGATTCGGGTGTTTCACCGGCGCCTCGCCATGACAGAATCAGGTAGCGGCCGATGGCGAGCGCGAACGGCACGACGGTCAGGCGCAGCAAGAGCGAGCCGCTGGAGTCTGGTGCCTGATTGTTGGCTTCGGCCGCAGCCCACGTTGCGTAACCGCCCACGGCCAACCCGGCGGCGACGGTGGCTACCAGCTGTAGTTGCTTGCGTTGGTAGCCGGCCAGGACCTTGCGGCTGGGCGAACGTCCACCCAGGGCAAGTAGCTCGCCCAGGCGCTTGCCGGTGATGACGAGCAGCGCGCCAGCCGACACCACCAGCAGGAACCAGCCGCTGATCGGCGTGTCGGTTGCCGCACCGCCGGCGACTGCTCGCATCAAGAATCCGCCGCTGATGGCCACCAGTTCGATCCATGGGATCCGTTTGAGGAAGGTGCTGTAGGTCAGGCTGATTGCGGCGTAGGCAGCAAGGGTAAGCACGAAGTTCCAGCCCAGCACGAGGCTGATCAGCGCCGCGGGCACGCCCAGCATGGCCAAGACCTGCACGGCGCGCCGGGAACTGACTTCGCCGCTGGCGATCGGTCGGTGCTTCTTGGTCGGGTGCGCCCGGTCGGCGTCTACATCCAACATGTCGTTCACGACATAGCCAAGCGATGACACTGCGCTGAAGAGCACGAATGCCAACACGGTCTTGGCCACGATGTCGGGTTCGTCCAACCGCCCCGCTGCGCCGGGAGCGGCAAATACCAACAGATTCTTGGCGTACTGCTGAGGGCGCAGGAGGCGCAGGAGTGGCGGCACAGCAGCGAGAATTCAGCGTTTGGCGATCTGGCGCCACACGGCGCCCGGCAGGTTCTTGAGCACCATGCCAACCGGCGCCAGCACCGCAGGACTGTGAATGATGGCTCGACCTTTTCTGAGCCCCTCGATCATGTTGGTGGCGACCTCGTCGGGGGTGGTGGCGAACGGGGCCGGATCCAGTCCTGTGGTCATGCGACTGTGCACGAATCCGGGACGCACGACCACGACTTCGACGCCTACCTGCTTGGCTGGTGCGGCCAACTCGCGGGCGAAGGCATCGATACCGGACTTGGCACTGCCGTACACGATGTTGCCGATGCGGGGTCGCACCGCAGCTATCGAGGAGAACACGATCAGTCGAGCGTGGGGTTCGCCACGCAAGATCGACAGCGATGCCAGGCAGCTCGACACTGCGCCACCGAAGTTCACGTTTGCGAGTTCGGCCATGGCTGCCGGGTCGGCGTCGATCGTGAACTCGCCGCCGAGCTGGCCGAATGCAACCACCACGGCGTCGAATGGCCCGTGCTCGCGGTTGATCTCGGCGAGGCGGGGTTCGTGGCTGACACTGTCTGCTCCGTCGAAGTCGGTGACCGCGACCGCGAGGCCTGCGTGGCCCGTGGCCAGCTTTGTGGCCGTTTCGTCGCGAGAACCACCGGCGCGGCCAGCCAATACAACGAAATCCAGCTCTCGGGGCGCATCGTGAGCGAGCTTGGAAACAAAGGCGGCAGCGATGTCGCTTCCACCGCCCAGGATTAGGAGTCGTTTGATCATGTGTCTTGGCATCGAGGCTCTAGGCTGACGCCTATGAGTACCCGTATGCTCATCTTTCTCTCTTTGCTGTGTGGCATCGCCATTCTGGTTGCGTTCGCAGTTCAGGTCACCCTGAGCTGACGTACTTTTCAGCTGGCTAGGCTGTTGCGTATATGGCTCATCATGATCTCATTGTCATTGGCGGTGGACCGGCAGGATACGCCGCTGCACTCTACGGAGCAGGGGCAGGCCTCGATGTTGGCCTGATCGAACGGCACAAGCTCGGTGGTACTTGCCTGAACGTCGGCTGCATCCCTGCCAAGGAATTGCTCGAAACTGCGGCCGTGTTCCGAACGATCGGTCATGCCGAGCAATTCGGTATCACCACTTCGGCGCCGGTCATCGACTTCGCGAAGAGTCAGGTGCGTAAGCAGTCGATCATCGACACGCTCGTCGGCGGCCTCGGCTCGCTGCTGAAGGGCCGCAAAGTCACGGTGTACGACGGCAACGGAGCACTGCAATCGGATCGGTCCGTGCAGGTGCGCGGCGGTTCTTCCGGCGACGTCGACCTGACCGCAGACCATGTCATGCTCGCCACCGGCAGCGCACCGCGCACTCTGCCCGGTTTCGAAATCGACGGCACACTCGTCATGACAAGCGATGAATTCTTGTCGCTCGATCGTGTGCCCGAGTCGGCCGCCATCATCGGCGGGGGCGCTATCGGCTGCGAGTTCGCATCGATGCTGAGTGACCTGGGTACCCAGGTCACGGTCATCGAATACATGGATCGCCTGATCGCCGGCGCCGACGCCGATCTGAGCAAGGTCGTCGAACGGTCGTTCAAGAAGCGCGGCATGAAGGTACAGGCCGGTGTCGGCGTGACCGGTCATGAACCGCTGCCAGGCGGTGGTACTCGTGTCATGTTCGGCGAAGGCGAGACCGTCGATGTCGAGATCGTGGTGATGAGCGTGGGTCGAGGCCCGGTCACCCATGGGCTCGGTCTGGCCGCCACCAATGTGCAGGTCGACGATCGAGGTTTCGTCGTAGTCGACGAGAACCTGCGAACCGGCGAAGCCAACGTCTTCGCCGCTGGCGACGTGATCGACACCGCCCAACTTGCGCACATCGGTTTCGCCGAAGGGATGCAGGTCATCAAGCAGATCCTGGGTGAACCAGCAGCTCCGATCGACTACACCACTGTGCCTTGGTGTATCTACTCACATCCCGAGGTCGCTTTTGCCGGCATGACCGAGGCACAGGCCACCGACGCTGGTTACGACATCGTGGTCGACAAGCACCGATTCGCCGGCAATGGCCGAGCCATGATCGTGGGCGAGACCGAGGGCTTGGTGAAAATCATCGCCGAAAAGAACGCGGCTGGTCATGGTGGCCGCATTCTTGGTGTACACATGGTCGGCCCGTGGGTCACCGAGCAGCTGGGTCAGGGCTATCTGGCCGTCAACTGGGAAGCCACCGTCGACGAGATCGCCGCCTTCATCCAGCCGCACCCCACGATCAGCGAAACATTCGGTGAGACCATCATGGCCCTCACCGGTCGCAGCCTTCACTAGCACGCTCGTCCCCCCAGCCACACTCCTTTTACACACAGAGAGATCGAAATCATGGCAGATGTAACGATGCCCCAACTCGGTGAAACCGTCACCGAAGGCACCATCACCCGCTGGTTCAAGCAGCCTGGTGAAATGGTGGCGCTCGACGAAGTCTTGTTCGAGGTGTCGACCGACAAGGTGGACAGCGAGGTGCCTTCTCCGGTGGCGGGCACGCTGACCGAGATCATTGTTCCCGAAGGTGACACGGTCGACGTCGGCGTCGTGCTGGCCGTCATCGGCGACGGCGACGGCGCACCCGCAGGCGCCCCGGCCGCACCTGCAGCCGAGGCAGCACCTGAACCAGCGCCCGCGCCAGCCGCACCTGCAGCCGAAGAACCTGAACCAGCGCCCGCGCCAGCCGCACCTGCAGCCGAAGAACCTGAACCAGCGCCTGCGCCGGCAGCACCTGCAGCCGAAGAACCTGAACCAGCGCCTGCGCCGGCAGCACCTGCAGCCGAAGAACCTGAACCAGCGCCCGCGCCAGCCGCTGAGCCCGCGCCCGCTGCGCAGCCTGCTTCGACTACCGCTGGTGTGTTGTTGTCGCCGGTGGTGCGCCGCCTGATCTCCGAGAACAATCTCGACGTCGGCGCCATCAGTGGTACCGGCGTCGGTGGACGCATCACTCGAGCCGACGTCGAATCGGCCATGGCCAGCGGCGGCGCCGCAGCCGCACCAGCCCCTGCGCCCGCGCCGACCCCGACCCCAGCTCCTGCTTCGGCTGCTCCTGCCGCCGCGCCTGCTTCTGCACCGCCTGAGCAACTCACCGCTGTGGTTGCGCCCCTCCCGGTGAATGCTCGCGACACCATCGTGCCGCTCAACCGCATTCGCAAGACCACCGCCGAGTACATGGTGCAGTCCAAGCAGGTCTCGCCCCACGTGCTCACCGCAATCGAAGTCGACTTCGAGAACGTCGAACGAGTGCGCCAGGCCAACAAGGCCGAGTTCAAGTCACACGAAGGCTTCAGCCTGACCTACCTGCCGTTCATCAGCCGGGCCCTGGTCGATGCACTGGTGGACTTCCCGCACATGAACGCGTCGATGGGCGACGGCGAACTCATCGTGCATGGCGCCGTCAACTTGGCGATCGCGGTAGACCTGAACTTCGAGGGACTATTGGCTCCGGTCATTCGCAACGCCGATGGCATGCGCATGCGAGCCATTGCTCGCAACGTGGTCGACCTGGCAACACGAGCTCGGGCCAAGAAGCTCACGGCCGATGAGATCACCGGCGGCACGTTCACGATCACCAACCCTGGCCAGTACGGCACGATGATGCAGTTTCCGATTATCAACCAGCCTCAGGTGGCGATCCTCTCGACCGACGGCATCAGCCGCAAGCCCGTCGTGGTCAAAGACGAATTCGGCAACGAAACCGTGGGTATCCACTCGGTGGGTGTGCTGGCCCTGGCATGGGACCATCGAGCATTCGACGGCGCCTACGCAGCCGCATTCCTCGACCGGCTCCGCACGATCATCGAGACCAAGGACTGGGAAGCAGAACTGCAGTAGTGCCCGATCACCGCCAACCTCTTCACGTCCGCTGGCTTGGACGAGTCGCGTACGACGAGGCATACGCATTGCAACAGCAGTTGCAGCGTGGTGATCGAAATCATTTGCTCCTGCTCGAACACCCGGCGGTGTTCACCCTGGGCCGCAGCGCAAACCCGGCGCACATCCTGGTGGATCCCAACGACGTCGGTGCCATCGTGCGCGACGTCGATCGTGGTGGCGACGTGACCGTGCACGCCCCCGGCCAGCTCGTGGGGTATCCGGTGCTCACGGTGCCGGGTCGAAGTGGCTTGGCCGACACGGCCAAGTTCGTCGAGTCCCTCGAAGAGCTTCTGATCGGTGCGCTCGGCGACCTGGGCATTGCCGGCGCATCTCGCTATCCCGGGTACACCGGCGTGTGGCTCGATGCCGTTGGCCCGAACCCTCGCAAGATCGCCGCTATCGGCGTTCGCATCAAACGCAACCGCTCGCTACACGGCTTCGCGCTGAACGTCGACATCGATCACGCTTGGTTCGATCGGCTGGTGCCGTGCGGTATCGCCGACAAGGCAGTCACATCGCTGCGAGCCGAGGGCAGCTCCGCCACGATGCGTGAGGTCGTCGATGCCATCACCAACCGTGCTCGTGGACGTTGGGACACCCAGGGGATAGACCGCGCCGACGTGGCCTGGCGTCATGTTCCTGAAGATCTCAGCGCGTTCTCTCGCGGTGAAGGTCCCGGCGACACACCGCGCCTCGAGCAGCCATCACCAGCAGAGCCCACGGGCACGCCGGTCCGCTTGCTGGGCAGACTCGCAGCGGCAGGCGTCGATCAGAGCCTCGAAGTCACCGCACCCAAACCCGAATGGATGCGGGTCAAAGCCAATATGGGACCCGAGTACACCCGACTCAAGGGCATCATGCGTGATCTCGAACTGGTCACGGTGTGCGAAGAAGCAGGATGCCCCAACATCTTCGAATGCTGGAACGATGGCACTGCCACGTTCATGATCAATGGCGAACGCTGTACCCGAGCCTGCGGGTTCTGCCTGGTCGACACCCGAAAGCCAGAACCACTCGACGACGACGAACCACGTCGGGTGGCCGAGGCGGTCGAAAAGCTCGGCCTCGAATACGCCGTGATCACCACGGTGGCCCGAGATGATCTGGCCGACGACGGAGCCAGTGGCTTCACCCACACCGTTGCCGCGATTCGCGACCGGGTGCCCCACTGCAAGGTCGAGTTGCTGATCAGCGACTGCAAGGGACACCAAACTTCGCTCGACAAAATTTTTACCACCCGCCCCGAAGTCCTCAACCACAACATCGAGTCGGTCGCGCGACTGCAGCGGGCCGTTCGCCCATCAGCTGGTTATGCCCGGTCACTTGCGGTGCTGGCCCAGGCCTCTGCCGCCGGGCTGACAACCAAGTCGTCGATCATCGTTGGAATGGGGGAGACCTTCGACGAGGTGGTGGGCACCCTCGCCGACCTTGCAGGTATCGGCGTCAACATCGTGACCATTGGTCAGTACCTTCGCCCGACCACGAACCATCTGCCGATTCACCGGTGGTGGACGCCCGAAGAATTCGCCGAACTCAAGCGTGTTGGCGAGGCCATGGGTATCGACCATGTCGAGTCGTCGCCGCTCACCCGCAGCAGTTATCACGCACGCCAGGCCGAGGCCGCTGCCACCTGATCGGAGCCGCCCGATGTCCCCACATATCAGCTACCACCCGCTCGGGACCGCCACGATTCGCCGGTACGTGAGCTACATGTCCTCGCAGGATCCTGCGGGTCTGGCCGGCGTGCACTACGACGGTGCCGAAGCCCACGACCGTTTTCGTTCCGCCTTCGTGGAGATGGCAGGTGCGGCCCCCACTCTGTCGGGGGTGTTCGACACCTGTCACGGCCTGAACCTGGCCATCACGCAGGGCTTCTTCGGCCGATTCCACTATGTGCACCAGGCGCGCCTTTCGGCAATGAGCGCGCTGCTTCAGCCGTACTGTCACACCTGGCAAGGACTGCTGCCGACTTGGCCGGCAACCGACTCTGCCGTCAACCAACTGGGCGACGTGCCTTCGAGTGGCGTGTTCATCGCGGCCGAACAGCTAGCGCAATTCATGAATGACGCCCACCACGAGCCGCAGCTGAGGGCGGCGCTGGCTCAGGAATTCCCGGGTGAGAAGCTGCAGGTGCTGTGGCTGGCGCTCACCGACGCCCATGAGTCCGGGTTCGGGCTGCTCGAGGCCAGTGGCGTGTTCGAACCCGACCCCAACGACATCGTGCGGTCTCGATGTCGCACTAACCAGACAAACTGTGATCCGGCTGGCCTGCGGCTGTTCCTGGCGCGACCGCCAGCGCCTTCTGCTGCCGAGCCTGCGCCACCGGCGGACCACGTTGCAGAGTTTCCACCGCCACCGTCGGATGCTGTTGCTGCTGAGCTGCCGCCTCCGCCTCCTCCGCCACCGCCTCCGCCACCGCCTCCGCCACCGCCACCGCGTCCGTCGGATGCTGCTGCTGAGCTTCCACCGCCGCCGCCAGCGCCGACCGAGCCTGCGGGGTCAATGCCGGATCCTGCTCCCGCTGCTGGCACTGCTGATGTCCAGTGCAAGATGTCAGGTGCCCCGAGCCTGGGTCAGCGAATGCGGGAGCGAGCGGACGATCTCGATCCGCCCTCTGACGCTTAGAAGACGGTCAGCGTAGGCGGTCGAAAGCGTCGAGGATCTCGGCGGTCGAACGGCGAGCCCCGGTCTGCAGATACTCCATGGCGTTCAATGATGCCGTGTGCGCATCAAGGCTGGAACCCGCGACACAGTCCTCGACCACACGACAGAAGTAGTCGTGCTGATGGGCATCGACGAAGGTGTAGTGCACACAGACGTCGGTATGACCGCCGATCAAGATGAGCGTGTCGGCCTTCAGTCCCTTGAGCAGAATCTCGAACTCGGTGCCAAAGAAACACGAGTAGCGGCGTTTGCGAATGAAGTAATCGTCGTCGCGCATGCCGACCGCAGGCGACACCGCCGTGCCCGGGTCGCCCTCGAGCAGATGGATGCCCTCGGCCCCGTCGAGTTCGCGACCGAAGTCGATCAGATCTCGCCGGTGGGCCTCCTGGAAGAACACCACCGGCACTCCACAGGATCGGGCCTTGTCGATCAATCCGGGAGCGTTCGTCATCGCCGCGTCGTAGCCCGGCATCAACGGGATGCCCGATTCGTCGCCGCTCGTGGTCTCGCCGCCCTGGATATCGATCACGACCAGAACAGGATTGCCTTCGATGAGCTCACGTTCCATGGTCGAAGTGTGCCTCAGCCCGAGGCAAGCGGTGCAACAACTGCTTCGAGAGCTGTGATGAGGTCGGCGGGGGACAGGCCGATGTCGAGTCCTCTTTGGCCGCCGCTCACATAAATCGTCTCACAGATCTCCGCCGTTTCGTCGATGAAGGTCGGCAACGGACGTTTCTGGCCGAAGGGGCTTATTCCACCCGCCACATAGCCACTCGATCGTTCGGCGTCGACCACTGCGGCCATCTTGGCTCGCTTGGCTCCGGCGGCACGGGCCAGCGCCTTGAGGTCGAGTTGGTGGGTGACGGGCACGATTGCCACCACCAGTGGGCCTCGGTCATGGTCGAGACGGGCCATCAGGGTTTTGAACACCAGATCCGGCTCGAGGCCGAGTTTCTCGGCCGCCTCGAGCCCGAACGAATCGGCTGCACGATCGTGCTCGTAGGGGTGGACTCGATAGCCGATGCCGTGTGCTTCCAGGAACACTGTGGCCGGAGTTTGCACGGCCCAAAACTATCGCGTTTCTGTGTTTTGCCGCTCGCCTCGCGGCGACGTTGGTCGGGCAACTTATGGGAACCGCAGACGCATAGAGCTCAGACAGTCGCAGAGCAGTTGCGAAGCCTTGCCGGGTCCGGCACAGCCCGGCGACAGGGCAGGGTCGCTACCATCACCTAGTGATTGCACGTCAACCGGGTCGTAGGCCAGTGTGATTGAAGTACATGGCGCCACGGTGCTGCTCATGTGGGCAACCGGTGGATTCTTCTTTCTCTGGGTGACAACTCGAGAACGCCTGGTCGGGATCGGCTACGGCTGGACCATGCGCATCACCTTTATCGGTATCGCCGGGCTGGCAGTGGCCACCGGCTTTGCATCGGGGGTGTACTGGCCGCGAGAAATTCTCGGTTTGGCGGCGATTGGGGGCTCGCTGTTTGCACTCGGTGAGTCGTGGTTCCGGCGGGGTGCAGGTGTGGCCGGCCAACGAGATGTCGTAGAGCGCCGCAGTCAGCGTGTCGCCGCTATGACGGGTATCGACAAGGACGAGCAACGCTTCGATGCCGACGCACCCGAGTTTCGGCCTGCGCTCGATCTGCTCGCCCCCGCTTTTGGTGTCATCGCAATCGTGTTCGGCGCCATCCACGCCGACGGTCCCGCGTGGCTTTCCGTTCTGCGCGTGCTCGCCGGAGCTGCTTTCCTCGGTGCCGTCAGTGACGCCATGCTTCTCGGGCACTGGTATCTGGTGCAGCCGGGGCTGGCCCGGTCGCCCATTCTCGACCTGGTTCGCTACACCATGTATGCGTGGGTTCCGCATGTGATCGTTTTCATGTTGCCAATCGGCATGTGGTCGGTACTGAACGGGTCGATCGACGATGGCTACGGCGGCATGCTGGGCTGGTTCTGGGCAGCAAGCACGATCGCGACCATCGTGCTCGTCTTCGTCACCCGTGCGGCCCTGAAAGAGCGCCAGTACGCCGCGGTGATGGCGGCAACGGGGCTGATGTATCTGGCGATTCTGACGGCTTTCGGCCAAGACGTCGTGGCCCGAATCTTGTTGGATCGCTGATTCCCCGCCATACTGCAATCAGCGCTTGACAGCAGCAACACCAGAAACAGACCGAACCCAAGGACTGCGATCCTTACGAGATGAGGGACCAACATGCCTCGAGCAATATGGAGCGGTGCAATCAGCTTCGGGCTGATCACTGTGCCCGTGCGGCTATACAGCGCCGTGTCTCGCAAGTCGGTGCGGTTCAATCAGCTCGACCAGCGCACCGGTAGCCGAATCAAACGCAAATGGGTTTCTGCGCTCGATGGCGAAGAAGTTCCCAACGACGAGCTCGTGCGGGGCTACGAGATCACGAGCGGTAACTATGTGACCGTCAGCGATGAAGAACTCCGGTCGCTCGATCCCGAAGCATCACGCAGTATCGACATCGTCGAGTTCGTCGATCTCGCCGACGTCGACCCGTTGGCCTACGACAATGCCTACTATCTCGAGCCCGACGAACTTGCCGTCAAGGCATACAAGGTGCTGCTGATGGCCTTGGAGCAGGCGGGAAAGGTCGCCGTTGCTCGCATCGTCATGCGTCAGAAGGAATACCTGGCGGTCATCCGCCCGACCGAAAACGCATTGGTTCTGTCCACATTGGTATACGCCGACGAGATAAATCCGGTCGAAGGCATCGAGGGGTTGGAGAAGGTTGCCACCATCGAGGTGACCGACGCCGAGATCTCGATGGCCGAGACGCTCATTGGTGCCCTCGAAGCCGACTATGAGCCCGAGAAGTACACCGACGGATATCGAGAGCGTGTGCTCGAACTCATCCAGAAAAAGTCCGATGGCGAAGAGATCCTGATCTCCGAAGACACTCCGGCAGCATCGTCGTCTGAGGTCGTCGACCTGATGGCTGCGCTCGAAGCCAGTGTGGCGGCCGCAAAGGAAGCTCGGGGCCGCCATCCCTCGGCGACCGACAAGAAGAAGTCGGCGGCCAAGAAAAAAGCCACCAAGAAGTCGGCGGCCAAGAAGAAGGCCAGCTGACCAGCCAATCGGTCTGGTCTCTCCCCCATGGCGCCCAGTGAAGTGATGGTCGAGGTGGGCTCTCGCACGCTCAAGCTCACCAACCTGGAAAAGGTGCTGTATCCCCAGACGGGATTCACCAAAGCAAGCGTGATCGACTACTACGTGCGCATCGCCCCGATCATGCTCGCCCATATTGGCGACCGTGGTATCACCATGCGTCGCTTTCCCGATGGGGTCGATGCCGAGTCGTTCTTCAACAAACGTTGTCCGGACTGGCGACCGGACTGGCTCACTGCGGCCCGGGGCCCGGGCGAGAGCGACGGCCCGATCGACTACTGCCAGCTCGACGAGGTGGCATCGATTGCGTGGGCGGCCAACCTCGCTGCATTGGAGATCCATGGGCCCATGGCACGAGCTGGCGACATGGAGACACCGACCATGCTCGTATACGACCTGGACCCGGGCGAGGGGACCGGCATGACCGAATGTTGTCAGGTCGCGCAGCTGCTGGCAGAAGTGCTCGACGCCGTTGGTTTGCAGGCGTGGCCCAAGACATCGGGCTCCAAGGGCCTGCAGTTGTACGTGCCGCTGAACACGCCCCATACCCACCAGCACACGAGCGCCTTTGCCAAGGCCACCGGCCAGCTGCTCGAGCGTGACCGACCCGATCAGATCACCACGACCATGGGCGCAAGCAGACGGGTCGGCAAGGTGTTGATCGACTGGAGCCAGAACAGCCGCCACAAGACGACCATCGCGCCCTACTCGTTGCGCGCTCGGCCCACACCGACCGCCTCGACGCCGGTCACGTGGTCCGAGGTCGACGAAGGCGCCACTGGTACTCCTCTGGTATTCGAAGCAGACCATGTGCTCGAGCGAGTCGAGGCACACGGTGATCTCTTCGCTCCAACGGTGAGCACGCAGCAAACCCTGCCAGGAGCTTCCACAGATAGCTGAGGACTTCCGACTCGAGAGCAAGCCGCACCGCGGCGGCGACCTGTGAGCGGCTGTCTGAGCTTTGTGCGTCTGCAGTCCCGGGTGAAACATCGGAGGCGCTAGCGTCTGAAGCATGTCAACAGCGCCCGTCATCAAGCTCGCTCGCAAGGTTCCGGCCTCGGCTGAAATCCACGGCCTTCCGCTCACCACCGACCAGGTCAAGAACGAAGACGGCTCTCTACCGTGGAAACAGATCACCGCTCAGGGTTTCACCGGTGGTCTCGGAGAAAGCGCAATGGTCACGGTGTCTGATTCGGTTCGTTGTTTGGTGGGCATGGGGCCCGGCGACGACGCCGACGAGGCTACATGGCGACGCGTCGGCGTGGTGTTCGCTCGTGCGAGTAAGCGGTGCAAAGCCACCTCGATCGCCGTGACCGGCGTGACCAATATCGAGGCGCTCGCCGAAGGGATCGCGCTCGGAAGCTATGGCTATACCGAGTTCAAAAGCGATCCCGCCAAGGTGACGCTGAAAACCGTGTCGCTCGTGGGCACTGCGAGCAAGAAGTCCGAAGCGGCTGTCGAGAAGGGTCTGGTGCTGGCCGAGGCAGTCAACCAGGCTCGCGACTGGGTGAACGAGCCGGGCGGGAGCTTGACCCCCGAACGATTCGCGAACGAGGCCAAGCGCATCGCCCGCCAACCCAAACTCACCATCAAGGTGCTCGGCCTGGCCGAGATCAAGAAGGCCAAGCTCGGTGGCCTGCTGGGCGTGAATCGCGGCAGTGATCTGCCTGCTCGATTGGTCGAGATGGAATACAAGAGCGGTGTCCGCGGTGCACCCACTATTGCACTGGTGGGCAAGGGCATCACCTTTGACGCCGGCGGCTTGTCGATCAAGCCGACCGCTGGCATGGCAACAATGAAATGCGACATGGGTGGTGCTGCGGCGGTGCTCGGCGCCATGTCGGCACTGCCATCGCTCGGCCCCGGAGCCAACGTCAAGGCATGGGTGCCCATGACCGACAACATGCTGGGTGGCGACGCCACTCGTATGGGCGACGTGCTGACGTTTCGAAACGGCAAGACCGCCGAGATCCTGAACACCGACGCCGAGGGCCGTTTGGTCCTGGCCGATGGGCTGTCTCTCGCCAGCGAGGCCAAGCCCGACGCCATCATCGACCTGGCAACACTCACCGGTGCTGCCATGGTCAGCTTGGGCAAGGACTACTCGGCGCTGATGTCGAACAATGATGATCTCGCTGCCCAGGTCGAGGCCGCGGCCGACGATGCCGGCGAGCTCACCTGGCGCCTGCCGCTGCCGTCGCGCTATCGCAAGTTGCTCGACTCGCCGATAGCCGACATGAAGAACGTGGGCGGTCCCTATGCCGGGTCGATCACTGCGGCGCTCTTCTTGCAAGAGTTCGTAGCCGATGGCATTCCCTGGGCTCACCTAGACATCGCCGGTCCGGCATTCACGGATTCGGTGCAAGAGACCGGGCCCAAGGGCGGCACGGGATACGGCGTTCGAACACTCATCTCGCTGATCTCGAACTTCACCAAGCCCGAGTGAGGGCCCTGTGCTGCGGATTCGGTGCGGGTTCTGGCGTTTCGGTCTCCCATTTCGCTGATCTCGAACTTCGCCGAGCCGAGCAAGGGCCCTGTGCTGCGGATTCGGTGCGGGTTCTGGCGTTTCGGTCTCCCATTTCGCTGATCTCGAACTTCACCAAGCCCGAGTAAGGGCCCTGTGCTGCGGATTCGGTGCGGGTTCTGGCGTTTCGGTCTCCCATTTCGCTGATCTCGAACTTCACCAAGCCCGAGTAAGGGGCCTGCGCCGACGACGTTGGGCTTCCCGATCCTCGGCCGTCGACGCAGGCAAATCTTGAGCCGTCTCAGGGCAGATAACTCGAATCGGTCAGCGCCCACTGCACCGCGTGCCACGCAATACTCGGATGGAAATGCCACTGATGTAGTTGACGTTCGGCGTCGTGTTGGGCTTCACCCAAGGCCAACAAGGTGCGGGCCAGATGTGTGGCTCGCACCAGTTCGGTACGGCGCTCGGCTCCATCGTCGTCGGGGTCGATGGTCCAGCTGCCGTGCAGTATCTGCAGCCGGCTTCCAAGGCGTTTTACCTGGCGATGGCTCAGCGGCGGGATGCGCCGGCGCACATACAACACATCGCCTCGCTGTTGCAGCATGTGAAACTTGGCGCAGCGTTGAAGCGTCTTCGCAAAGGCGCCCCGCCGATCTGTTCTTGCTCCCAGTCCGATCTCTCGACTGAGCACCCCGGCTTCGATCTCGAACCCATCGGGTTCGGCATCGAACTCGTCGGCGAGTCGACGCAACAACAATGTGGTGCTGGGACCAACTACAGGCAGCCAGAAGGTCTCCACGTAGGCCGACCGCGGATCATGACCCTGCTCGTCGCGCTCGGGATCGAGCCAGGCAAGCACACCGAATCGCTGGGGCAAGTCGTGGACCGCTCCAGCGTCCGCCACCCCGCTGTCTTGCACCCCGGTGTCCAGACGCCCGGTGTCCGAATCTTCTGTGTCCTGCACCCCGGTGTCCTGACGCCCGGTGTCCTGACGCCCGGTGTCCGAATCTTCTGTGTCCTGCACCCCGGTGTCGGGTTCGGCGGTGCCGTGAGCAGGGGGTTTGGCGTCGGGAGTCTGGGAGATGGGTGGAGTGTCGGTGAGTGACATGCGGCGTTCCGTTTCGTTGCGCTTGGTGTTGCTAGGTACGAGGCGGGAAGCCGTGGAACCATCTTTCATGTCTTTTCATTGATTGTCAATACCCAATTTCCCGGAGTGGGTGCCATCGCCTCGCAACCCCTAAGGTCACGGTGTGCAAGAGAGCGTGAACGAGGCAGCATTGCGAGCTCGTGCCCTGGTCGAGGCGGCGTCGTCGATTGCGGTGCTGACCGGTGCGGGCATATCGACCGATTCCGGTATTCCTGACTTTCGTGGGCCCCAAGGCGTGTGGACCAAAAATCCTGAGGCCGAGAAGAAGTCACATATCGACACCTACATACACGACCCCGAGCATCGCAAGGCGAATTGGCAGCGGTTGGCGAAACGGCAGGTATGGGCCGAGGTCGACCCCAACGACGGCCACCGTGCGCTATTGGCGCTCGAGCGACAAGCGAAATTGCACACGTTGGTCACGCAGAATGTCGACGGTCTGCATCAGGTAGCCGGATCAAATCCCGAACTCGTCGTCGAAGTGCATGGCACGACTCGACGTGTCAAATGTCTCGACTGTGGCGACGGTGCACCCATGCAAAAGGCGCTCGATCGTGTGCTGGCCGGCGAAGACGATCCACCGTGTAAGACCTGCGGTGGCATTTTGAAGTCGGCCACGATCTCGTTCGGGCAATCGCTCGAAGTCGACTCGCTCGAACGAGCACAGATCGCAGCACAGGAATGCGACCTGTTGATCTGTATCGGCACCAGCCTGGGAGTCTTCCCGGTGGCGAACATGGTGCCGATAGCCAAAAACTTCGATGCAGAGATCATCATCGTGAATGCCGAACCCACCGGTTTCGATGAGTTGGCGTCGGTCCTGGTGGGCGGTTCGATCAGCCAGGTGTTGCCGATAATGCTGCGCTCCAACGAATAGCGCTCACCCGGGCCCTTCGCTCCGTGCGAACAACCACAAGCCGGGGAGGGGCGCAGCGCAGTGTCCCGGGCCGCTGTGCGATGAACATCGGCCCGAGCGGAGCGGTGGAATGCAGATAGCGTTCGGCCATGGCATCGTTTCGTGAGCTGTTGAAGCAAACCAAGGCGCAGATCACCGAGGTCGACACCGAACGGGGCAGCGAACTGGTCGCCGGCGGGGCTCGCTTGCTCGACGTGCGCGAGCCCGACGAATACAGCCAGGGGGCAGTTCCTGATTCGCTACACATTGCTCGCGGTCAGCTCGAATCGAGCATCGAGAACCGAGTGCCCGACAAAGATGCTGCGCTGGTGGTGATGTGTGCGGGAGGCGCTCGATCGGCATTCGCTGCCAAGACGCTCGCCGAACTCGGCTATACCAACGCCGTCTCGATGGACGGTGGCTTCAACAAATGGAAAGACGAAGGCCGCCCCTGGTCGGTGCCGACCACATTGAGCGCTGCGCAACGAAATCGGTACCAACGTCACCTCTTGATCCCCGAGGTAGGCGAAGCCGGCCAGCTCGAACTACTCGATTCGCGGGTGCTCTGTCTGGGGGCGGGCGGACTGGGTTCTCCGGCGGCGCTCTATCTGACGGCGGTCGGCGTGGGCACGCTGGGCATCGTCGACATGGATGTTGTCGATGAATCGAATCTGCAACGCCAGATTCTGCACAACATGGATCGCATTGGTGATCGTAAGGTCGACTCGGCCAAGAAGACGTTGACGGCGCTGAATCCCGACGTGAACGTGGTGACCCACGACGTGCGCCTCGATGCCTCGAACATTGTCGACATCATTTCCGGCTATGACATCGTCGTCGACGGCACCGACAATTTCCCGGTGCGGTACATGCTCAACGATGCGTCGGTGAAGTTGGGGATCCCCGTGGTGCACGGTTCGATCTTTCGTTTCGAGGGTCAGATCACGGTGTTCGACCCTCGTAAAGGTCCGACCTACCGAGACATGCTGCCGGAACCGCCGCCGCCTGAACTGGCACCGAGCTGTGCCGAGGCCGGCGTGCTGGGGGTGTTGCCCGGGATCGTTGGTTCGATTCAGGCGCTCGAGGCCATCAAGCTGATTCTCGGTCATGGCGACACCCTGGTGGGCAGGTTGTTGGCCTTCGACGCAGCGGCGATGGAGTTCAACGAGTTCAAATTGAACCCCGATCCCAAGAATGAGTTCACCTACGCCAACCGCGACCGCATAGAGGTGGTCGAGCTCGAAGGCCTCTGCACCGGCGTACTGCAGTAGTTGCTGCGCCCACGACAGAGCCCGGGCGAACGGCAGTTAAGGGGTTGAAACCACCAATCTGTGAGCGAAGCGGACGCCAGTCACCCGGCGTGAAACCACCAATCTGTGAGCGAAGCGAACGGTAGTCAAACGCCATGAAACCACCAATCTGTGAGCAAAGCGGACGGTAGTCACCCGGCGTGAAACCACCAATCTGTGAGCGAAGCGAACGGTTGTCACCCGCCGTGAAACCACCAATCTGTGAGCGAAGCGGACGGTAGTCACCCGGCGTGAAACCACCAATCTGTGAGCGAAGCGAACAGTAGATCACGTGACATTGGCAACATCAGCCACGGGGTACACATAAGTCACTTCAGCCCCTGCTAATCTGTCTTCGGCGTGGCGGGTGGAGTAGGTGTTCTCGCGCGAGAACTCATGCACAAACGTCAGTTGAATAGCCCAGCAGCTCAGCCTCGAACCAGGCTCGTGATTGCGATGATTGCAGCGTTGTCCATGCTGGCAGGGGGTGGCTTGGCCGCTGCGCCTGCTGATGCTCAGGGCGCCTCGCAGTTCGTCTTTCAGGGCGCAGGATGGGGTCATGGCGTCGGCATGAGCCAGAACGGTGCTCGTAATGCGGCGAATCTTGGGGTGGACCATGTTGGCATCTTGAACTTCTACTACCCGAATACGATCGTCACCCCAGTGGCACCGCTGGAGAACATTCGGGTGCATATCGGCGATGCGTCTCGGGTCGAGATGAGTTCCGATGGTGCGATCTTGTTCGAACGCGGCGGCGTAGCCGTCAACGGGGTTGCCTCCGGAGCCATAACGGTGACGGCGCACGACGGTGGTCTGCAGATCGGAAATGCGTGGACGACCGCAACTGCGGCAGATCCGGTCTTCGTGTCGTTTCCCCAGCCGATGAAGATCTCGAACAACGGCCACCGCTATCTGTGGGGCAAGATTCAGCTGACGGTCAAGAATGGCGAAGTCCGCGTCGTCGAAGTACTTCCTCTGGAGCAGTACGTGCAGGGCATCGCCGAGATGCCGGCTGCCTGGCCGCTCGAAGCCTTGATGGCCCAGGCCATTGCTTCTCGCACCTATGCCCACGAAGTCACGCTGCACCGCCGTAATTCTTCGGAGTGGGCGCAGGAGTACGACATCAGCGGTTCGACGGTCGACCAGAATTACATCGGGTACGACGCGCAGGACAGCGCCTGGGATCAGAAGTGGCTGGCGGCGGTCAGTGCCACCGCCGGCGTCGAGATTGTTGACAGCAATGGTCCGGTGCGGGCGTATTACTCCGCATCGAATGGTGGCTACACCGAGACGGCTGCCTATGTGTTCAACAATGATGTTCCTTACACGATTGCTGGCCCGGACCCCTATGACGAGGGCGGCCATGACTGGACGACGTGGACGCGGACATACACCCAGGAGTCGATGAGCCGCTGGCTGAACAGCCACGACGACACCGCCGTGGGCACGCTGACCCAGATCAACGTGCTCGACGGCGCAGGGGCGTCGGCTCGCATCGACAAGTCGATCGTCGAGTTGGTGGGTACCTCGGGCACCAAACGTGTCACCGGCAAGCGCTTGATGCTGGTTATGAACTCGAACATCTTCGCCGAAGGCGGTGGATTGTCAACGCACCTCCCGGGCACGTTCACCACGATCGGCAATAGCGTCGGCGCGGGTGCACCCCAGCCGACGGGAGGCGCCACGGTCGCAGTGGCCACGCCCGATCCGGTCGCGCTGACGATCGATGAAAACGCTGAGTTCACACCACCTCCGGGCTGGGAGCCCGAACCAGGCACCGGCTTGCCACCGGGCGACGGGGTGGCCCCGAACGCTGTCGCCTCAGATGCATCCACAGCTGCATCTGAGGCGACAGATATCGCTGCACCGGCAGACTCCGGCGGCTTCACGCCACCTGCGGGCTGGCAGCCCGAACCCGGCACGGGAGTTCCACCCGGCCAAGGCGTCGCGCCGGCGAGCGAGACGAACCAGGCGACCCCGTCGGCTCCGGCCGAAGGTGCCGCCACGACGAACCCGAGCTTCACTCCACCCGAAGGATGGGTGCCAGAGCCCGGCACCGGCGTGCCACCAGGCGAAGCAGCGGCTCCGATACCCGTGGCCACCGTCGACACCAATGAAGCCGCACCGGTCGAAGCGGCGCCGACGGCCACGCAGAACACCACATCGGACACGAGTGCGGACGCGGACACTGTGCAGAGCGAGACGACCACCGATTCCGCAAACCTCTCGCCATCCGGTGGTTTCACGCCTCCCGAGGGCTGGCAACCAGACGCGGGAACCGGTGTTCCACCCAGCGCAGGTGTCGCTCCTGTGAGCGCAGACACCTCCACGGTTGGCGGTACAGGTGGTGGCAACGCATCAGCAGGCGGCTTGCTCCTGGTCACTCGCACCGCTGAGGGCACCGAGCTCTCGGAGACGAAGTTCGAAGTCATTGCGCCGACCTCGGATCTGGCAGACGAGGCCCGGGCTCGTCTTGAAGGCCTGCAGTCACAGGCAGCGCTTGGCCTGTTCGCCGACATCGACGTCGATGGATACGTTGCATCGGTTGCGCCGCAGCCGGTACACGCAGTGTGTACCGCCACCGCCGACGGTGTCACGTGCGTGCCGATCGAAGCATTGCAGGACTAGCGCCAACGAGGTTTCTTTGGTTGCGGTGCCACACTGTCGGGAGTGATGCAGACCCCGGTCCGAGACAACACTGTCGAAGAACTGTTCGCGCCGATTCGCGTCCGCGCTTACTCATCGCTGGTCGAAGCTGCGCACATTCCTCTGCTGCAGCTCGATGAACTGACGGCCACTGATCGCATGGTCTCTTCTCGTCGGGCCGAGTTCGCGACCGGCCGAGCGTGCGCCCGCGCGGCGCTTGCGGACTTTGGGGTAGATGCCGCCATACGCAAACGCGACGGCGGGTCACCCGCTTGGCCTCAGGGCATGGCTGGCTCGATCAGTCACACCCGTGGATTCTGCCTGGCAGTCGGATCGAACGAAGGCCATCTTCTCGGCATCGACGTCGAAGAGATCACACGGATGAGCAGTGGTGTCGAGCGACGCATCCTGGTCGATGAAGAACGAGAGAAACTTACTGGCTTGCCTGCCGACGATCGTCAACGAAGAGTCGCCACGATCTTTGCGGCCAAGGAAGCGTTCTACAAAGCGCACTATGAGTTCGATGCTCGCTACCTGGGTTTCGACGTCGTGGCGGTGCGAGTATTCGATGGTGAGCTCGAGTTCAGCGTGTCCTCTGGAGCGGTCGATGCGTCGGTGGTCGAGCGAACGACCGGGCGGGTCCTCCTATCGCGGGGGCGAGTTGTGGCTGGGGTGTCGATCAACCCGGTCGGGTTGGCTCCGGCGCTACCCTCGCATGCGTGACAAAGCTTGTAATCATCGGCGGCGGTCCCGCAGGTAACGCATGCGCGACCTACGCGGCTCGTTTCGGTGCCGAGGTCGTGGTGATCGAAGACCAGATTCTCGGTGGCGCGGCGCACCTGCTCGACTGCGTGCCGTCAAAGGCCATGATCGCCACCGGCGGCGCCATGGCATTTCTGCGTCGCAGCCAGGGAATGGGACTCGAGGGTGTCGAGCCCCATATCGACCCAGATGCGCTTCGGCTTCGACTCGCCGGCATCCAGGGCCGCCTTCGCGACTCTTCCACGAGCTTGCTTGGTTCACAGGGTGTTCGGATCGTCTACGGGCGAGGCGTGCTGCTCGACGAGCATCGGGTGCAAGCGACCCTGCCCGATGGCACTGAAGAGATCTTCGAAGCCGACATGATCGTGCTCAGCACCGGAAGTCGGCCGCGCATTCCCGAGTGGGCAGATACTGGTCACCCTCGTGTTCTTTCGACCCGAGACGCCTATCCGCCGCCGGAGATCCCCGAGCATCTGGTGGTGATTGGCTCGGGCGTCACCGGTGTCGAGTTCGTGCATATGTTCGCCTCGTTCGGCTCCGACGTCACGTTGATCGTGAGCCGTCAGCACGTGCTTCCGGGCAAGGACCCCGAGGTAGCGGCCGTGCTCGAGGAGAACTTTGTGGAGCGGGGCGTGCGGCTGCTCAAAGGAGCTCGCGCCACGTCGATCGACACTACTGCCGACGGCGTGACCGTGAACTGCGACGACGGCCGCACCGTCGCCGGCAGTCATGCGCTGCTGGCGATTGGTTCGGTTCCGAACAGCGACGGTCTCGGTCTGGAGAACGTGGGTGTGGAGACGAAGTGGGGCTATGTCGAAATCGACGGCGACTGTCGATCTTCGATACCGCACATCTTCGCCGCGGGTGATCTCAGCGGAAAGCTGCCGCTGTCTTCGGTCGCCTCGATGCAGGGCCGCAAGATCGCCGAGACCCTCATGGGTCGAGCCACACATGGCCACAATCGGGTCGATTACGACAAGGCAGCCTCGGCCATCTTCACCGAGCCCGAGATCGCCGACGTAGGCCTTGCCGAAGCAGATGCGTTTGCGATGGGCCGCAAGGTACGGGTCACGAAGGTGCCGTTCACGACCTCTGCCAAGGCACTGATCAACGATGACCCGCGTGGGTTCATCAAGATCATTTCCGACCCTGCTACCGGCGAGGTGCTGGGCGGGTCGATCGTTGGCCGTCACGCAGCCGAGCTCATCTCGGTGCTCTCGCTGGCGGTGACGGCCAGCCTTACCGTTCGCGATGTGTACGACAGCTTGCTGGTGCATCCAACATTGTCCGAGCTCATCATCGATGCGGCCGAATAACGCGTGACCGACGACATCGCCTCCGATGCCGACGAAGATCTCGGCGATCCGCTGGCGCCGATTGCCAAACGAATAGGCGCCCGCTTTCTGGACTGGGCGTTTTTGATGACCGTCTGGCTCTTGCTCGGTGCTGCGACCTCGGAGCGCCTCGAAGATGACACGCTGGTGTTTCAGCGCTGGGCCGTCGTTGTCTGGATGGCGCTGGTCGTGGTCTATGAAGTTGCGTTTGTGGCGTGGCGGGGCCAGACACCGGGCAAGATCGCACTCAAGATCAAGCTCGTCGCGCTGAAGGACGGCCGCATCTTGTCGTTACCTGCGGCAATCACCAGAGTTCTGCCGGTGGCGTTCGCCGTCGCAGTACTCGGAGCGTTCTTCCCGATCGCCATGGTGTTCGTCTATTTCAGCGCCGCATTCATGAAGAACAGCCGAGGCATCCTCGACCTCATGGCCGGCTCGGTGGTGATCGAAACCCGGCGCTGAGCAGTAGACCTCCCGGTCACAACCCCGGGTCAGGCACAGATGACGATCAAAAAAGGTGTGTGTATTTGAACACACCTGGCGGAGATCGAGCGGTGAGCGCTGGAGCGGTGAGCGGCGGAGGGACGGAGCCGCGGCAGCTGACCAGAAACCATGTCCGGCGAACGCCGGCCCGAGCGGAGCGGTGCACTACCGCTTATTCGATGATGACCACTACGTCGCCGCCGCCGACGGTGTCGCCGACCGACACGCTGATCTCCTTGATTGTGCCAGCGATATCTGCAGCAATGTTGTTCTCCATCTTCATCGCCTCGAGCACCAGCAGGGTGTCACCGGCCTCGACGGCTTGGCCGACCTCAACGTCGATCTTCACGACGGTGCCTTGCATCGGGACAGCAACCTTGCCGTTGCCAGCCCCTCCCGAACCAGACGACGATGACTTGCGGCGAGCCGGTCCGCCTGCAGGTGCAGCTGCGGCGGCGCCTTCGGGTACCCAGACGCTGACCGAATAACGTCGGCCGTTGACTTCGACGGGAACGTCGCGACGCACTCGTGCGTTGCCGTCTGGGTCGGTGGTGTCGTCGACCTCAGCCTTGATGCCGGTCAGGTCCAAAGTCTCTTCGACCCACTTGGTCGAGTGCTTCATTGCTCGGAAGTCCTCGTGACGCAGAATCGCGATGTCAGCGGGAATGGTCGTGGCCACGCCCTCGACTACGAGCTCGTCGAGTGCTCGTAGCGTGCGGCCTATCGCGGTAGGACGGTCGTGGCCCCAGCAGATGAGCTTGCCGACCAGGTTGTCGTAATACTGGCTGATCTCATCGCCGGACTCGTAGCCGGTGTCGAATCGAGTGCCGAAGCCACCCGGCGGGTTCAGTTTGGTGATCTTGCCCGGTGCTGGCAGGAACAGGCCCTCGGCCGGGTCCTCGGCATTGATGCGGATTTCAATGGCGTGGCCGTCGATGCGCACGTCGTCTTGGCCGAACCACAGTTCTTCGCCGGCCGCAACGCGCAGCTGCGCTTCGACCAGGTCGACGCCGGTCACCATTTCGGTGACCGGGTGTTCGACCTGCAGCCGAGTGTTCATCTCGAGGTACCAGAACTCGCCGTTCTCGTACAGGAACTCGACGGTGCCGGCGTTCACGTAATCGCACCCATTGGCCACGGCCACGGCGGCTTCGCCCATAGCGGCGAGCACATCGTCGTCGATGCCGAACGCCGGGGCTTCCTCGACCAGCTTCTGGTGACGACGCTGCGGCGAGCAGTCGCGTGTTCCGAGATACACGCAGTTGCCGTGGGCGTCGGCCAGCACCTGGACTTCGATGTGGCGGGGCTGGTTCAGGTAGCGCTCGAGGTAGAGCTCGCCTCGCCCGAAATAGTTGACTGCTTCCCGCGACGCTCCGTCGATGGCCGCTTGGATGTCGTCGCCTTCATCGACGACTTTCATACCGCGACCCCCGCCGCCGAACGCAGCCTTGATCGCGACCGGCCATCCGTACTCGCTGGCGAAAGCGGTCACTTGCGACGTCTCGGTCACCGCATCGGTGTTTCCGGGTACGCCGTGCACGCCGACTTTCTCGGCCGCCGCCCGAGCCGAGAGCTTGTCGCCCATCACTTCGATTGCGGGAGGACGCGGACCAATGAAGCTGACCCCCATGTCGGTCACGGCCTGCGCGAAGTCTGCATTCTCGCTGAAGAATCCATAGCCGGGGTGCAAGCCGTCGGCGCCGGTGTCGCGCAGTACCTGCAGAATGGCCTCGGTGTTGAGATAGCTCTCGGTGGCGGTTTGCCCGCCGAGCGAATATGCCTCGTCGGCGAGCCGCACGTGCAGCGCGTCGCGATCGAGGTCGCTATAGACGGCGACGGACAGAATCCCGAGATCTCGGCACGCTCGGATGACCCGAACAGCGATTTCACCACGGTTTGCGATAAGGACCTTTTTCAGCACGGCCAATAGCCTGCCAGATATGGAACCGCGAACCGAACGCACGGCCGAAGCTTTTGTGCAGCACGCGCTCGCGGGCACTCGTTTTGCGTCGGTGCGGTGGGTCGCAGAGACCGGGTCGACCAACGACGATCTGCGGGATCTGGCTCGAGATGGGGCGGGCGAACAGGTCCTCATCACCGATCTGCAGACCACGGGCAAAGGCCGTCGTGGTCGGGTGTGGACCGCCCCGCCACGGTCCGGCGTGCTGATGTCGGTTCTTCTGCGCGGCGTCGTCTCTGCCGATGGTTTTTGGTCCGTGGCTGCGTTGGCATTGGCTGCGAGCGAGACGATCGGCGAGCTCACCGACATTCCGTGCACGGTCAAGTGGCCCAACGACGTCATGATTGGGGAACCCGGCTGCGAGAAGAAAGTCGCTGGTGTGCTGGCTCAGCTCGTCGACGACGCCATCATTGTGGGTATCGGCATGAACGCGAACTGGCCCGCAACAGTGTCAGATGAGATGGCGGAACGAGGCACGTCGGTCAACCGCCACACGGTTGGCGAAGCAGATGTCGACCGGCCCGTATTGGCGGCCGGCGTTCTCCACCGTGCAATCGGTCACCTTGCCAGCGATCGCGAAACGTTGCGATCTGCATGGAAGGCACGATGTTCCACGCTCGACCAACACGTTCGGCTCGATCTCGAATCGGGCTCGATCGTTGGTATCGCAACCGATATTGCGGTCGACGGTGGGTTACAGATCCGAGACAATGGGCGCACAACCACCCATCAAGTTGGCGATGTAGTGCATCTACGCCCTGCGAGTTAGGTTGCAGTTTGACACCGAACTTCGGAGCCGACACCTCTGCTCATTGTTGAGCAGATAGCGTGTCCCGCCATGGCTGATGACACGACCGGCTGGTCTGAAAAGCGCAAGCGCGCCGCTGGCGACTCCGATGCAGAAGGAAAGTCGGCGACACCTTCTCGACCTTCCAAGCGAGATACGAGCTCGAAGAAGAGCGACGCCGAAACGTCGATCGTGCGCACGCCCGCATCGAGCGATGCCGGCGCCCGCAAGGTGGCGAAAGCTGCCGCTACTGCGGGCCAGCGCGACATGTCGATTGCGTCTCGCATGGGCTTCCCCGCCTTGGTTGCGCTGATTTTTGTTCTCGGCATCGCCGTGGTCGTCTATGCCCGCTCCACTCGCGATGCGTTGGCCGAGCCGGTGCAGAACGTCGATCACTGGCATGCGGTCTACGGCGTGTACAACTGCAATGCGCCCGGCGACGGCGAGGCCAAGTACCTGCCGTCATTCCAGTCATCCCAAGACGACACCGGCATCCATTCCCACGGCGACGGCATCATTCACATCCATCCGTTCTTCGAGCTGTCCTCGGGTGACAATGCGCAGATGCGTCACTGGCTGAGCGAGATGAATGTCGAGATCACCCCCGAGGTCATCAGGGTGAACAACCAATATGACGCTCCGGTCGAACTCGCTGCCGGTAACGAATGCAACGACGGATCGGGCACAGCCGAGATCAAGATTCTGCGTTGGCAGTTCGATTTCCTGGCAACCGGTGACAACCGTGAAGACCCCGTGGTCATCGAAACCGACTTCGATTTGATCCATTTCAACAACGACCGCGAGGTCTTCATCTTCGCCTATGTCGGCGAAGACACCGATCTCTCCGAGATTCCGCTGCCGCCAGCTGATCGGTTCGACACGCTGAACAACGTGAGCAACCAAATCGAGTTCAACCCAACCACTCTGAACCCGATTGACACCGGCGTCGACATCGACGGCGACGGATCCGAAGCTCCTGGGACCACCGACACCGAGGATGACGCAGTCGACGAGTAGTCCAGGGCCTTTCAGCTTCGTTTCGAAGCAAAGCGCGGAGAACTGAGTACTGACGAGAGGGGCGTCGCCGCCAGGTGGCGCTCTTCTTGCTTTTCCGCAAGCCCCGGCGACCGGGCGACACCCGCGAAGCTAGGTTAGAGGTCGAGCTCTTCTATCAAGCGGCTGCTCGAATCGGCCTTGTTCAGGCCGCCCATACCGAACACCATCTCGATGTCGAACGTGCGACAGACGGCGCTCTCGGGCACTTCTTCGTTGTTCTTGCGGTCATCGCCACCGTTTCCGAACACGATCCGATGGTCGGGGAACCGAGTAGCGATCGCTTCGAGGGAAGCACAGACGGTGCCGTCTTCGTCGACGGCGACCATGGCATGGTCCACTGCCCGCAATGCCTTCACGATGCGTAGGCGATCGGCTTCGTCGATGACGACCTTGCCCTTCTTCATCATCTGCTGTGCATTGTTGTTCACGACGACGAACAGCTCGTCGCCCGCCGCCGCGCCAGCTTCGATCATGTCGAGGTGACCAACATGAATTGGTCCGAAATAGCCGCTGACGATTACCAGCGTGGGGGGAGTGGTCGTGGTCATAGTCGCCAGTTTAGAAGGTCTACCGGAACAGATCGTCGGCCGGATCTCGCACCAGGTCTTGCTGGACCGATGACTCCCCGAACCATTCGTGCGGGCCGCCTCGGATCACCGCTACCGGAACGCCTGTGGTCTTGCCCATGGCCAGTTCGGCCGCGCACGCGAGTTCGTCGACGAGCGCAACCTCGGTCACTTGCATCTCTCGGCCGAGTGCATCGGGCGTGCCGCGCAGGTCCAGGATGGCCCTTACACCGGCACAGCCGATGGCCACGTCGGTGACACCACGGCGCCAGGGACGCCCGAACGTGTCGCTGATGATGACGCCCACGTCGACGCCGTAACGGCCCTTGATCGCGTCGCGAATGCGGCGAGCGGACCGGTCGCTGTCATCGGGCAATAGCGCGGCCTGTCCGCGTTCGACATTGGAGAGGTCGATGCCCGCATTGGCGCAGACGAAACCGTGCTTGGTCTGGCTGATGATCAGTTCGCCGCGGCGGCGAAGTATCCGCACCGACTCGCGCTCGACGATGGGCTTGTGACTGAGTGGATCGTTCGGGTCGATCTCGACCATTGCCCCTTCGGCCTTCGAGACGATCTTCTGGGTGACCATGACCACATCGTGGTCGTGCAGCTCGACTGCGTCGCAGATCATGCCGGCGATGTCGTCGCCGCGTCCTATTTCGGGCAGGCCTTCGACCGGAAAAATTTCGAGACGCATCGGTTACTCCTGGGAGGTTGCAGGTTTGATTGCAGAGGTCGTGTAGTCGGCCAGGGCAGCGGTGACCTCGATCGAAGTCATCATGGTGTTGGTCACGTGTGGTGTCATGCCCGCTTGTTCGACAGCTGACGCCAAGTCGAGGTCGATCGTATCGATCACCAGATGCTCAGCCAGGGATCGATACACGCTCGCTACGCCCGCAGCGGACACGTGGTGGCCAAACGATCGCATCAGGTCGGCTGCGGGACCTTTGATGGCGCCACCGCCGACGATGGGGGAGACGGCGACGTTGCGCGCTCGGCGTTGTTCGACTGCGTCGCGAATGCCCGGTACCGCCAGCACCGGGTCGATCGAGACGAACGGATTGCTCGGCGCGATCACCAGGCAGTCGGCTTGAGCGATCGCTGCCAGCACCCCCGGCGCAGGCAGTGCCTGTTCGGCACCGGCGAACTCCACCGCAGTGACAACGTCGGCGTGTTGGCGTTCGACGAAGTAGCGCTGGAAGTCGATGGTTTCACCACCGGCGATCGTCACCCGGGTGCGGACCGGGTCGTTGGTCATCGGAATGATGTTCAGGGCGAGATCCCAGGCGGCGGTGATTTCTCTGGTGACCTGCGCCAGCGTGGCCCCTTCGTGGAGCCGCTGCGTGCGGTAGAGATGGGTGCCCAGATCGCGGTCACCGAGTCCGAACCATGTCTGGCCTCCGTAACGATCGAGCGTGTCCTTGGCCTGCCAGGTCTCGCCAACGAGACCCCAGCCGGTGTCCGGGTTGATGACCTCGGCCAACGTGTAGGTACAGGTGTCGAGATCCGGGCTTATCGCCAAGCCGTGCAGACGCATGTCGTCGGCGGTGTTCACGATGGCGGTGATGTCGGCGTGATCAGTCGTGTGCATCAGGCCCCGCAGGAACCGGGCCGCCCCCACCCCACCGCAGAGCACGGCGATCTTGCTCATTCGACGGTGCCGAGCTGATCAGTCACGTTTGGTGATACCCGACAGACGAATCAGTTCGGGCCCGAGTTCGGCCACTGTCTGGCCCACCTGCGTCAGCTGTTCGCCGCGGGTCCCCTCGATGGCATCGCCGAGTCCGGCAATGACCGCCCCGATCACGTCGGCCACCGGTTGTGCCATGGCGTCGACATGATCGAGCACCGCGTCGACGGTCGGCTCGAGCGAGGGGTTCTGGCGGACCAGACGACGGCGCTCGATGTTCAAGCGTCGGAGGCCCAGAATGGCGGTTCCGACGCTGATTTCTGCCAATTCGGTCAGGAATTCGTCGACATCGAAGTCGTCCGGTTGCGTCACCTGTACAAGTGTAATTGCTCATCTCCTGGGGGTACCCATCACGGCATTGTGGGGTGGGTACTCTCGTGCCACTGTGGTTGACACGTCCACCCCTCCGTCAACGCGCCAAAAGGCGGCTCCTGCGGGTGGATCCGACGCGCCCGCAGCCTCGTATCCGCTCGTCACCGTATGTGTCGTTGCCCACAACCCCGGTGCCTGGTTCGAAGAAGTGCTTCGCTCGTTGCGAGGCCAGGACTACCCGTCGATCGAGGTGGTGGTCGTCGATGCTGCGAGTGAACAGGCAGTTGCACCGCGGGTGCACGACGTCATTCCCGAGGCAACGGTCGTCCCGCTTCTGGCCAACCAGGGTTTCGCCAAAAACGCCAACACCATCCTGGACCATCCCGGAATCGGGCCATACCTGCTGATCTGCCACGACGACGTTGCGCTTGCGCCCGATTGCATCCGGCGCCTGGTCGAAGAAACGCTTCGATCCAACGCCGGCGTCATCGGCCCCAAGCTGCTCGACTGGGACAACCCCAATCGAATCCTGCATGTCGGGCTGGGTGCGGACAAGACCGGCCTGGTGTCCGATCTCGCCGAGCCCGGCGAGTACGACCAGGAGCAGCACGACGCCGTCCGCGACGTCTTCGCCGTGCCAGGCGCAGCGACCCTGATTCGTACCGACCTCTTCCAGGCGCTCGAGGGCTTCGACGAGGCCATCCTGGTGCAGGGTGAAGACCTCGATCTGTGTTGGCGAGCGCACGCGCTCGGGGCGCGGGTGCTGGTGAGTCCTGCGGCCATGGCCCGCCACCGAGAAGATCTGAGCACCCGCATCGTCGGCGCCGACCGGGACCGATTCTCGCGTCGACACCGCATCCGCTCGATGCTGTCGAACTACGGCGTTGTTCACACCATCCGCGTGGTCCCGCAGGCGATCATGGCCTCGCTGGTCAATGTCGTGCTGGCACTGTTCCAGGGACGCGTATCGGTGGTCTACGACATCTTCGCCGCGTGGGGATGGAATCTGCGCCGGCTGCCCCAGATCCGCCGTCGTCGCCAGAAACTCACCCGAATTCGCCAGGTCAGCGATGCCGAAGTGCGAGCCCTGCAGATTCCGGGTTTCGAGGGACTGCAGGCATGGCAGCGTCGCCGAGCAGACCGCCGAGCCGACCAGGAGACCGACCCCGACGACCCGGCGTCGGTCCAAGCCGCGGCCGATCGTCGACGCTGGTTCCAAGCGTCGGTGTTGATCTGGAGTGGTGTCGCGTTGGTGCTGTTGTTCGGTAGCCGCTCGCTCATCACCGGCGATCTGCCGGTATTCAACGAGTTCACTGCCTTCCCCGACGGCCCGAGCCCGCTTCTGAGCGAATGGAGCACCACATGGCGCAGCACCGGCGTGGGGGCCGAAGCGCCATCGTCGCTGCTGCACGCCGTTCTGGGATTCGGTGGCATTGCGTTGTTCGGCCAGATGGGGTTTCTGCGGCTGCTCCTGACCGTAGGCATGATCGGCGTCGGCGCCGTGGGCGCGTACCGCATGTTGCAGCCGTTCAGGTCACTGCCGGCACAGATGGTGGCCTTGATCGTGTACGTAGCGGCTCCGCTGCCCTACAACGCACTGCACGGCGGATCGTGGTCGGGTTTGGTGGCCTATGGCGCACTGCCGTGGATCGCCAAGCGACTCGCCATTGCTGCGGGTCTTCCGCCTTTCGGCGACGAAGAGACATCACTGGCTCGACGGTTCGCCGACACCACGCTCGTGGGTGTCATCGTCGCGGCCGCGTCATTGGTCCAACCACTTATGGGTGCCAGCCTGGGCGTGCTGCTCGTCGGCTGGATCCTCGGCGGCCTGGCCACTCGCCGAGTGGTTGGTTTGGGTCGCCTGGTCGTGGTCAGCCTGGCGGCGGCGGCGATCGGCTTCGTGCTGCTCATGCCGGCTTCGCTCGGGCTCGTGATGGGTAACGCCGAATGGTCACTTGTCGGAGGTACCCGAGCCACCACGGGCAGCGATCTCTCTCTGAGCGAGCTGTTCCGCCTGGCCACCGGCCCACATGGAGCGAGCACGGTTGGCTGGGCTCTGCTGGTGTTGCCGGCGCTGTCGTTGGTCCTCGCATTTGGGCTGCGCTTGGCATGGGCGGCTCGTTGCTGGGTCGTGATCGTGGGTTCGGTCGGCCTCGCGTGGTGGGTCGAACAGGGCGAGTTCGATTTCGCCATCGGCGACCCGCACGTGGTGCTGGCCCCCGCAGCCATGAGCTTGGCTTTCGCCGCAGGCATGGCGACGATGGCTTTCCAACGTGATCTGCGTCGTTATCGATTCGGCTGGCGCCAGCTGGTGCCATTCGTGGCCATCGTTGCAGTTATTGCGTCGGCGGGCGCCGGGCTCGGTGGCGCACTCGACGGCCGCTGGCAAGTCGTCGACGATGGCTATGACACCGTGTTCTCGTTCTTCGACGAGAAGGCCCCGGCGCATGCCCGCACCTTTTGGATCGGCGACGCCGACGTCTTGCCGGTCGAGGGCTGGCGTTACAACGACGACCTCACGTTTGCGCTCACGCAAGCACGCGCCCCCACCCTTCTCGACCGATCGCCCGGCAATGCCGACGACACCACGTTGGAGATCCGCGAGGTGTTCGAAGACACACTGGCGGGTGCCTCGAGCCGCCTCGGGCAGCGTCTCGCGCGCTACGGCGTGCGCTACGTGGTTGTCGTCGAAGCCAATGCGCCTGCGCCGTTCTCGACCATCGAACGCACGGTCGACCCCGAGCTCATGAGCCGGCTGACCGAGCAACTCGATCTGGCTCGCGTCGAAGTGCGCCCGGGGGCAACGATCTATGAGAATCGGGCCTACGTGCCCACAGTGGCCACCTTTCCTCCGGGCGCATTGGCGTCGCTCACCGAAGGTCAAGCGCCCGCCGATTTCTTGCTCGGACTTCCCGTGGTCACTTCATCGCGCACCTACAGCGGCCCCGTGCAGCCGGGCGAGGTCTACCTGGCGGCGCCCGCCGCAACCAATTGGACGCTACGGATTGGTGACCAGGTGCAGGAGAATGTCAGCGTTCTCGGCTGGGCCCAAGGTTTCGTGACCGACCGAGCCGGCACCGCAACTCTCACGCACAGCAACGACCAGACGATGTGGTTGGGTGCCATTGCGCAGTCCGTCGCTTGGATCGCCGTGCTGTTCCTGTTGTTCCTCGGACGGCGGCGGCGCACATGAACCGTTGGCCACCGCTGCTCCTCGTTCTGGTCATGGTCGCAGGTCTGATCGCGCTCGATCAGCGCACGACCGAAAGCACGACGCTCGAACCCGTGACCCAACCTGCTGGTCCGGTCTCGGCCGCCCTCGATGCGTCGGGCACCACGTGGTATTGCCCGGGTGGGTTCATCACCCCCGACGCGTCGAATGACCATGTCGTGATTCTTACGAATGCCACCGATGAACCAGCGTCGGGCACGCTCACGATCTACCCGTCGCTGCTCGATGTCGACGGCAACCCGCGACCGTTCCCGCGCGCGGAGCAGCCGATCGATGTGCCCGCAGGTGCACAGCGCCAGGTGTCGCTGGCGCCGTTGGTGGCATCTATCGATCCCCAACTGGCGACCAACACCGGCGCCTTCGCCGCAGCATTGGTCGAGTTCGAGGGAGCCGGAGTCGACGTCGAACACACCGTGGTGGCCGCCCAGGGCAGCGATATCGGCCCGTGTGCCACCTCTGCCGCCACCAGTTGGTGGTTCGCCAGCGGCACCACGACAAACCAGGTGGGCTACCAGCTCTACCTGCTCAACCCATTCCCCGATGACGCAGTTGTCGATGTGTCGTTCATAACCGACGCCGGAAGTCGAAGCCCCACGGCATTCAGCGGCAAGCTCGTACCCGCGCAGAGTTTGACGGTGCTCCAGGTTGCTCCCCAGGTACCGGTGAATGCGCAGATGACTGCGCAGGTCACGGTGCTCACCGGGCGAGTGATTGCCGAACGCATCCAGTTGTTCGAAAACGAGGCCGGGCCGCGCGGTCTGTCGTTGTCGCTCGGAAGTAATCAGCTGGCTGAGCAATGGTTCTTTCCTGCCGGGCGCTCGGTGCCAGGTGCGGGCGAGAGTTACCTGATCTACAACCCGGGTGATGTAGCCGCCGAAGTCGAATTCGAGCTCAAACCCGACAGTGCCGATCGGGTGGGTGACGTTGCGCCGTTGCCGGTACCGGTCGGCCCGCGCGAGCGATGGATCGTGACGGTGAGCACTCATCCGTCACACCCGGTCGATGCACTGGCCACGATCGATGCGACCACCATGGTCGGACCAGGTGAGCAGTTCTTTGTTTCGATACGGAGTTTCAACGGCGTGCCCGTTGTCGCCGAGCGCATATTGAGTCGACCCCTCGGCGTAGACGGCGTCACGGCATCGCTGGGCAGCGACGTGGCTGCTACCGATCAGGCGGTAGCGGTGCCGACGCTGTCGGCAATTGCCGAGGTCGCGACCTTGGCCGTACTGAACCCCGCCGGCGACACCATCTCTCGTATCCAGGTTTTCGTGGGTGGCCCCGAAGGCGAAGAACTGCGAGCCGAAGCCGAGTTGGCCCCTCGGCGACGAGGCGTCTTCGACCTCACCAGCCTGCTCGAGCCTGGCGACCAGTGGGTCCGAGTGCGATCGTCGACCGGGACCATTGCCGAGATCACCCTGGCCGCCGAAGGTCTGTTGCTCAGCTCCGTTGCAATACCCGTCGAGGGCACCACCAGCATCCCCGAACTGCTCTCATTCGACTAGTGGTCACGCGCGGAAATGATGTAGCTGTCACGTCGCCCGAGTTCGTTGGAACCGCGCCGATCTCGCGGCCGTCGGACAGCACCAAGATTTCCGCAAGCGTGCACTAGCGCCGCCGTCCCTGCGGTCACACCCGTAGGGTCAGGCACAGATGATGCGGCACAGATCACGAAGGCGAGATGGTGTGTAGTGCAATAAAGATCGTCAGACGCGGCAGAGGAGTTCGCCGTGGGGGCAGACGAACCAGCCGTCGTCTTGGGCGATCCATTCTCGCCAGCCGTTGGCCATGACCTCGAGGTCGGCGTGTGTTGCCAACCCGAGCTCGATGGCCTGCTCGGCCAGCGATGATGTGACGACCCTGTCGGCCCATGTCGATCCCCACCATTCACGACGATCGGGCGAAGCGAACAGCCAGGCATCGGCCGAGGGCGTCACATCGGTGAAGCCCGCTTCGCGTGCCCATCTGACCAAGAAGCGACCGGCGTCGGGTTCGGCATCATTGGCTTTGGCCACCTGCCGGTAGACAGAAACCCAGTTGTCGAGTGCGGCCGAGTGCGGTGCCCAATGCATGCCGGCGTAGTCGGCATCGCGTACGGCCACGATGCCGCCGGGTCGCACGACTCGCTTCATCTCCCGTAGCGCTGCAACCGGATCACTCACATGCTGCAGCACTTGATGGGCGTGGGCAATGTCGTAGCTGTCATCGGCAATATCGAGTGCGTACAGATCCATCGCTGCAAAAGTCGCGCCGGAATCACCGAACGCCGCGTGTGCGCGATCGATGACCTCGGCGCTGTAGTCGATGCCGAGCACATTGCCGTTTGGTGCGACTCGCTGCGCAAACTCGGCGGTGATCGATCCTGGCCCACAGCCCACATCGAGCAAGTCGATGCCGGGCATCAGGTGATCGGCCAGATACGCCGCCGAGTTCGCAATCGTGCGGGTGGCGTGCGCGGCCACCACACTCTCTTGATGGCCATGGGTGTATCGATCCTCGGTCATTCACCCACGCTAGTGCCGCGTCTGGCAACGTTCGGGGTGTCGGCGCCGAGGTTGTCTGACGCGGCACTAGCTGCGGCGTCATCACGGCTCGAGGGTTATTCGCTCGGCCTCCTGGCCGGGCGTATCTGGCTTCGCTACCGGTGGTCGGCTTGGGCGATCAGGTCACGCAGGACTACTCGGTGGTCGGGGCCGATCGGGCCGACGAACGCAGCTTGGGTCTCGCCGGACCGGTCGACGATGACCGCGGTTGGCACCGATTCGATGTTGTACCGGCTGTGCAAGGCGGGCTCGTCGCCGACCTCGACGTTCTGCGTAGCCACGTTCGGCGACTCATAGCCCGCGATTTCGGCCCACACGGCATCGCAGGAGCTACAGGTCGCCGAGGTGAAGACGGCGATCAACAGCGGCGCAGCGGGTGCGCGAAAGTCGCTTCGATCCAGGCTGCCGGGCGGAGCGCCGGGTGTCGCCGCCGGTGCCGGGCGCCGCTGCTGTTGTTGCCACCACGCGACCATTCCCGCCACGGCTGCAACCGCAACCATGACGAGAAGGGTCGTAGTCATTTCGCTGGTGCGCGGGGATCAGACAGAAGGTGGCTGCGTCAGCTCTGCCGCATTGTCAGGAATCGATACCTGGTTCGTCGACTGTGCAACTCCGAGCAGTCGACTCACTTCGGCTCCGTCGATGGTCTCTCGTTCGAGCAGTGCCCGAGCAACCAGATCGAGGCCGTAACGGTTCGTGGTGAGCAGGTGATAACAGTCCTGTTCGGCAGTGCGCAGAATTCCCGACACCTCGGCGTCAATGACGTGGGCCATCTGGTCGCTGTATTCCTTGGTCGACACCATCTGGTCGCCCATGAACACTTCGCCTTGTGAACCCCAAGCCATGGGACCGACCTTGTCGGACATGCCCCACTCGCGAACCATCTTGCGAGCGAGTTCGGTGTTGCGTACGAGATCGTCGTTGGCGCCGGTCGAGAACTGACCGTAGATGATCTGCTCGGCGACCCGTCCTCCCATGCGCACGACGAGCATCGCTTCGATGAAGTCCTGGCGGTGGATGTGACGTTCGGCCTCGGGCAATTGCATGGTGACACCCAGGGCCATGCCGCTGGGAATGATGGTCACCTTGTGCAGCGGATCGGCTTCGGGCAACAGCGCGGCGCAGACGGCGTGTCCGGCCTCGTGGTAGGCAATGGCTTCTCGCTCGTCGGGGCTCAGCGCAGTGGATTCGCGCTTCTGGCCCATCAGGATGCGGTCGCGTGCGGACTCGAAGTGCTCGCCACGAATCATCGTGTCGCCGGCGCGAACGGCAAACAATGCCGCTTCGTTGACCAGGTTGGACAGATCGGCACCGCTCATGCCAGGCGTGCCTCGCGCCACGACGTTCAGGTCGACGTCGGGGGCGGTGCGCTTGCCCTTGACGTGGACTCGCAAGATTGCTTGGCGGTCTTCGAGTTCGGGCAGTGGCACAACGACCTGGCGGTCGAACCGGCCGGGGCGCAGCAGCGCGGGGTCGAGGATGTCGGGGCGGTTGGTGGCCGCCATCATCACGATGCCCTCGGTGGCTTCGAAGCCGTCCATCTCGGACAGCATCTGGTTCAGGGTCTGCTCACGTTCGTCGTGGCCTCCACCCATACCCGCACCGCGTTTGCGGCCGATCGAGTCGATCTCATCGATGAAGATGATCGCCTTGCCCATCTTGCGGGCAGAGTCGAACAGGTCGCGGACACGGCTGGCGCCGACTCCCACGAACATCTCCATGAAGTCCGAACCACTGACAGACAGGAACGGCACACCGGCTTCGCCGGCAACCGCACGGGCGATCAGGGTCTTACCCGTACCGGGGGGCCCAACAAGCAACATGCCTTTGGGGATACGAGCGCCGATCTCGGCGTACTTCTCGGGAGCCTTCAGGAACTCGACGACCTCGGTGATCTCTTGTTTTACACCGTCGTAACCAGCCACGTCTTCGAAGGTGGTGCCAGGTCGTTCGGTGCTGTAGGTCTTGGCCTTGGAGCGGCCGATCGACATGATGCCGCCGATCTGGCCTTGGGCTCGGCGTTGCATCCACCAGAAGAACAAGATCAGCAGGCTGATCGGCAGCAGCAGTGGCAACAGACTGGCCCAGATCGACGACTGCGGGGTGTCGAAGGTGAGTTCGAAATCCGGCGTGCTGTCGAGCAGGTCTCGGTCCGATTCGCTCAATTCGAGCGGACCCTTGCTGTTGAAGGGTTCGCCTTGGGCTTCTTCGTCTTCACTCAACTGGGCGTCGGTGGCCCGGTAGAAGCCATCGATCTCACCGTTCAGGTTGTTGATCTCGGCCTCGGCGATATCGCCATCGCGCACCTGAGCCAGGAACTGGTCGTAGGTGATCTCGTCGCCGCTGTTGTCGGGCGAGATCGAGGGAAGGAAGAACAGTGCCAGCACAGCGAACATGGCCAGCCACAGCAGCAGCCGTGACCAGCGGGGATCGCTGCGTTGAAAGCGGCCATCGCCCGGTTCGTTACTGCGAGGCGGTGGTGGGGGAGGAGGTTTCACCATGTTTCTAGGTTAGGTCCGATCATGCAAAGAGAGATGGCGGTAGGCCATCTCGTGTGGGTGGTAACGACACAGGTCGTCTGAGCATTCCCAGTTGTAGGCTTGGATGGTGGCTGATCTGCAAGACCGTTTGAACGCAATCGTCAAGGCTTACGACGTGCGCGGTACCTATCCCGAGCAATTCGATGCCGACATTGCACGGCGTCTCGGCTTGGCCTTTGCTGCGTTTCTGCGAGATCAGGACCCCGACGCCAACACGGTGTTGCTGGGTCGTGACATGCGGCCATCGGGCCCCGAGATCATGGGCGCGTTCGCAGAGGGACTCATGTCACAAGGCTTCGATGTCGTCGACCTCGGCCTGATCTCCACGGACCAGATGTACTTCGCCTCCGGCTCCATGGATGCCCCCGGCGCCGTGTTCACGGCCTCGCACAACCCGGCGGGTTACCAGGGCATCAAGATGAGTCGGCGTGGTGCTGCGCCGGTGAGCACCCCCGGTCTCGAGTTCATGCGCGACTACGCCGCGTCGGTGGACCCTGCTGAGCTCGGAACCGTCGACGCACCCGGCTCGCTGTCGCAGCGCGATGTCCTGGCCGACTTCGTGACGCATCTGCACAGCTTCGTCGACGTCGACGCGCTGCGCCCGCTCAAGGTCGTGATCGACACTGCGAACGGCATGGGCGGCTTGGTTGCTCCTGCAGCGTTCGCGGATCTGCCGTTCGAAGTCGATCATCTGTATCCCGCACTCGACGGCACCTTTCCGAATCATCCAGCTGATCCCATTCAGCCCGAGAACCTGGTCGATTTGCAGGCCCGAGTACTCGAACTGGGCGCCGACATCGGATTGGCGTTCGACGGCGATGCCGACCGCGTCTTCATCGTCGACGAGAAGGCACAGCCGATCTCGGGTTCGCTCACGACCGCCATGGTGGCTGCATCTGTTCTCCGCGCGCACCCCGAGTCCACGATCTTGTACAACCTGATCTGCTCAAAGACCGTGCCCGAGGTCGTGGCCGAGGGTGGCGGCACATCGGTACGCACCCGAGTCGGCCACTCGTTCATCAAGCAGACCATGGCCGAGACCGGCGCTGCTTTCGCCGGCGAACACTCGGGCCACTATTACTTCCGTGACAATTACCGCGCCGACTCTGGGCTGATTGCGGCCCTGGTCGTGCTCGAGATGTTGAGCTTGGCGGACCAGCCGCTCAGCGAGCTTCGCGCACCCTTCGACCGCTATGCGGCCTCGGGAGAGATCAACACACGCGTCGACGACACTGCGGCAGTGATCGAGCGGGTCACGGCTCACTTCGAGACCGAAGGTGCCAGTATCGACGAACTCGACGGTCTCACGGTCGACCTGGGTGACTGGTGGTTCAACCTGCGAGCGTCGAACACCGAACCATTGCTGCGCCTGAACCTCGAAGCCGCAGACGAAGCTGCGTGCGCCGCGCATGTGGCTGAGGTCCAAGCGCTGATGTCGCAGCAGTGAAGGCCGATTCATGACCACTGCGCCCGGATTTGCTGGTTTACTGGATCCTGTATGACTCTGAGCTCAGAACTTCTCGCCGTGTTGGCCTGCCCCCAGGACAAAGGTCCGTTGCTGTACTTCGGCGACGACGGCGGCCTGTACAACCCGCGGCTGCAGCGTCGTTATCTGATCACCGATGGCATACCCATCATGTTGATCGACGAAGCCGAGTCGGTCTCCGACGACGACCACACCGCCCTGGTGAACAGAGCCGAAGCCGAAGGCATCACTCCGACTTTCGAGGCCTAGTACTCTCCGAATTTGGGGGCACATGGTGAGTCATTCGGTTCAAATGAGCTGATTGGACTGCTTTGCTTGCCGTAATGCCAGAAACTACGTGGATGCCTGTTGCCGTCGACCCACTCGTGCCGCCTGCGCGCTTGGGCGCGTTGCTGATGCAGCGCCGCACGGCCAAGGGTCTCGAGATCGGCGAGATTGCCGAGCGTTCCAATGGCATCTTCACCACCAGTTATCTCGAAAGAGCAGAACGCGGACGGGTCACCCTCGACGATCAGGTGATCGGCCTCCTCGCTGGCCTGTACGAAGTGGATGCCGGCCCGATCGTGCCCCCACGATCCGAACTCATCCTGGACATCGATCAGCGTGTGCTCCGCGTCGGCGATGCGGCAGTGAACTTCGACTCGCTGCACGCCGAGGACGTTCTGAAGCGGTACGTATCGTTGATCTACATGCTCCGAGGCCAGGAACCGGGCTCTGATCTGGTGCTGCGTGACCGCGACCTCGATGTGCTCGGCAAGAGCCTGGGTTACGCCGAACCCGACCTGCGCAGCGAAATCTCCGGGCTGATCGCGGCACCCGACGCGGTGCAACAGGCCAAGGCTGTCAGTCGAGGCAAAATGATTGCTGCTGCGGGCCTGCTCGTTGGCCTGACAGCGATCGGCACACTGGTGCTGATCGGCGTCCGCCCCGACCAGGTTCCGGCCGAGGTCCAAGGCATCCAGCAGGTGCTCCCGACAACCGGGTTCGCCGCCGAGATCGGACAATCGGCCGAGGCCAGCGTCGACTATGACTTTCGCGCAGCGTTGCCGGACTGGCAGATCATCTACGCAGACGACCATCCGGACTTCTTGGGTGTTACTCGCTCCGACGACAAATCAATCGTGATCCATGTGGAGCCCGGCGCAACACCGGACCTGATTGCTGCAGTCCTGATGCACGAAGTCGGGCATGCGATCGACCTCGAACGCATGAACGACGTCCAGCGCAGTCAATGGATTGGCTTGCGCGACATGCCTTCGACCTGGTGGCCAGGAAACGGCTTGCGCGATTTCGCCGTCGGCGCGGGCGATTTCGCCGAAGCAGTATCGGCGCTCACCACCGGATCGCCGAGCAGCAGCGTCTATGGCGACTTCACCGACGAACAGCTGGCCTTCGTCGCCGACATTCTCGAAGTCTCCTGACAGCACAACGGTTCAGGCCGAGGTGTTGCATCTCGAAGCGCTAGGCTGTTCGGCAGCTCGGGCTGCGCGGACGCATGGGTGTCAGAAGACACCAGCCGGGGTTGGCAAACGAAGAAACCGACACCAGTGTGCGCTTCTTCCGAACTTCCCAAACAGAGGACGTCAACATGACCGACACCACCCAACAAGACTTTCGCGTCGCAGATCTGTCGCTCGCCGAATTCGGCCGTAAAGAGATTCGCCTGGCCGAGCACGAGATGCCAGGTCTGGTGTCGCTGCGCGCCAGTTACGGCGACGAGCAGCCCCTCGCCGGGGCTCGCATCGTCGGCTCGCTGCACATGACGATTCAGACGGCCGTGCTCATCGAAACGCTCACCGCACTGGGCGCCGACGTTCGCTGGGTTTCGTGCAACATCTTCTCGACCCAAGACCATGCGGCCGCAGCCGTAGCGGTCGGCCCCGAGGGAACCGTCGACAAACCAGCGGGTGTTCCGGTGTTTGCATGGAAGGGCGAGACACTCGAAGAGTACTGGTGGGCGACCGAGCAGCTGTTCCACTGGCCCGACGGCCAGGGCCCCAACCTGATTCTCGACGACGGTGGCGACGCCACCATGCTCGTACACAAGGGCCTTGAATACGAGCTCGCAGGTGCGGTTCCCGCGACCCCCGACGACGCCAGCGAAGAAGAAGGCGTGTTCATGGAGCGCCTTCGCTCCATGTTCGCGGCCGATTCCGGCTTCTGGCAGCGCATTGGCCCCGGCATCCGAGGCGTCAGCGAAGAAACTACAACTGGAGTGCACCGCCTGGTGGCCATGGCGGCCGAAGGGTCGCTGCTGTTCCCGGCCATCAACGTGAACGATTCGGTCACCAAGTCCAAGTTCGACAACCTGTATGGCATCCGCCACTCACTCGTGGACGGAATCAATCGCGGCACCGACGTCATGCTCGGGGGCAAGGCTGCGGTCATCTGTGGCTACGGCGACGTCGGTAAAGGCTGCGCTGCTGCACTTGCTGGCCAGGGCGCACGCGTTATGGTCACCGAAGTCGATCCGATCTGTGCGCTGCAGGCGGCCATGGAGGGCTATCAGGTCGTACGCATCGAAGATGTCATGGACACCGCCGACATCTTCATCACCACCACCGGTAACAAGGGCATCATCACCGCCGATCACATGGCTCGAATGAAGCATCAGGCGATTGTCGGCAACGTGGGTCACTTCGACAACGAGATCGACATGGCCGGCCTCGACAAGATGAGCGATGTCATGCGCATCAACATCAAGCCTCAGGTCGACGAGTTCGTCTTCCCCGATGGGCACTCAGTGCTCATGCTCAGCGAAGGACGCCTGCTCAACTTGGGCAACGCCACTGGACACCCGAGCTTCGTGATGTCCTTCAGTTTCACCAACCAGGTGTTGGCACAGATCGAGCTGCACAAGAATGCCGACAACTACGACAAGTCCGACGTGGTCACGTTGCCGAAGTTGCTCGACGAAGAAGTTGCTCGACTGCACCTGGATCACCTCGGTGTGCGTTTGACCGAACTCAGCCAAGAACAAGCCGACTACATCGGTGTTCCGGTCAAGGGTCCCTACAAGCCCGAGCACTACCGCTACTAAGTTTCTCGACGCGGTGCGCGTTCCTGCGGGGCGTTCTCGGTTCGAAAGGCCCAGCTTCGGCCGCTGCTGCACGTGGAGTGGCAGCGGCCCAAGCGCGTCTGTGACCGAGCCGAGACTGTCGCACCGTGGCTCTAGCTTTAAGCCATGTTGTTTGATTCGGGGTGCGTGATCTGTGGCGAGACGCCCGGGCCGGTGTGCAAAACCTGTCGGGGCACCCTGACTCCAGCTGCACCGGTGCAGGTGCCGGGCGTCGACGTGTGCCGGGTTGGATTCCGACTCGACGATGACAGCCGCGCCATCGTCGCTGCGTTCAAGTATCGCGGCCAACGGCGTATTGCTCGCTGGCTTGCAGCGGAGCTTGGCGCTTGCGTACCTCGGGGCGCCGACGTCATCTCGTGGGTACCCGCAACCCCGCAGCGCCGCCGCCGTCGCGGTTTCGACCAAGCGCAACAGCTGGCGTTGGCGCTCAGCGCGCAGAGTGGCATTCCAGCGGTTGGACTCATCGGGCGTGACCGATCCGATCAACGCCAGACCGGCCTCAGCCGCCAGGAGCGGTTAGCGGGTCCCACCCTTCACGCAGTGCGGCCGAGTCCCGGGTTCGTAGTGCTGGTAGACGATGTCATCACGACCGGTTCGTCCATGAGTGCCGCCGCCCAGATCGTCCGCAGTTCCTCGACGACTCCCACTCGTCAACGGATCATTGCCGTAGCCGCTGCTGCGACCCCTTCGTCGCGTGAGTCAGCTCTATCCACTCACGAATGGGTCTAGTATTTGGCAATGGACGTGAGACTAAGTGCAAAGCGGACCGAACTGACTCCTCGCTTAGAGGAGTACACAACGGAAAAGGTCGAGCGATTAAACCGTTTCGTCGAGGGCCTGGACCGTTCCGATGTCCACTTCGTAGAAGAGTCGAATCCGCGCATAGCCAATCGGGTCATGTGTGAGATCACGGTCGAGGGCCACGGCCATCATGTTCGCGCCAAGCACACCGCTCCGGATCCCTTTGCTGCGGTCGACGGCACCGTCGACAAGCTCGAGCGCCAGTTGCGCAAACTCAAGACGCGACTCATCCGCCGCTGGCATTCGAGTGGCGACAAGCAATTGTTGGTCGATGCGGGCATCGGCGACACCGAGGTCGAGGCCGAAACGCCAGCACCGCCAAAGATCGTGAAGTCCAAGAAGTTTCACATTGCTTCCATGACTGCCGAGGAAGCCGTGCTCGAACTCGAACTGGTCAACCACGACTTCTACTTCTTCCACAATTCCGAAACGATGCGAGCAGCAATCGTGTATCGCCGTGACGATGGCGACTTCGGCGTGATCGACGAAGCAGGCTGATTGGTGACCGACGTACCCGCTGACGCACACGAACGGGCGCAGCGGTTCGTCGACCTGCATCGGGCCAGCGAACTCTTCGTCATGGCCAATCCAACCAACACCGGTACGGCAAAGATGTTGGAGAAGCTGGGTTATGCGGCGCTCGGCACATCGAGCGCCGCGCTTGCTCGATCTCTTGGCCGACGCGATGGCGAGAACGCGCTCAGCCGCGTCGAGGCAATCGACCATGCCAAAGAGCTCGCGGCTGCCACGACGGTGCCCATCTCGGGCGACTTCGAGAACGGCTACGGCGATGATCCAGCGGCAGTCGCAGAGACGATTCGAGCATCGATCGAAGCTGGCCTGGCAGGTTGTTCAATCGAAGATGCGACGGGGCGCACCGATGATCCGATCTACGACGCTGGCCTGGCGGCCGAACGGATCGCCGCCGGGGCTCAGGCCATGGCGAACCAACCGTTCGTATTGGTGGCCAGAGCCGAAAACTTCTTGCACGAACGCGCTGACCTGAACGACACCATTGCGCGATTGCAGTCGTTCGAGGCAGCCGGCGCTTCGGCTGTCTATGCACCGGGCCTGACGACCATGGACCAGGTGAGAGCCGTCGTTTCGTCGGTGGGCATCGCAGTGAATGTGCTCGTTGGTTTGCCCGGTCAGAACTTCTCACTCGGCGATCTCGGCGAAGCCGGTGTCCGGCGAGTGAGTGTGGGCAGCGGTCTGGAACGAGTCGCCAACAGAGCGCTCGAACGGGCAGCCAAACAGCTGCTCGACACCAGTGCGTCGCTAGGTCCGATGTTCAGCACGGGCGAGTAATCCCAACTCACGGCGTCAGCCGGTGGCAACCGCGGAACTCTGGCCTTGTTCTACGACACGCAACCGATCGAAATCTAAACCTGTAGTTCAGGTTCAAGCTCACTACGTGCCGTTTTCTGGACACGCTGAGGTGTTATGCCTAGGCCTGTAGGCCTAAATGGCCAAGGTCGGTACGCACACCTTTGCCCACATCCGACCGCTCCGATCGGCTTGATATCAGGGGTTTTGCCCATGATGGAGTGGGCGTCGTGGCCCAGTCGCCATCGGTGATCTTCACATTGAAGGTACGCATCTCCCCTACATGAGAATAGATTCGCATCTACTCCCACGCCTGTGCCCCAGGTGTCGCCCCCTAGAGATAGAGATGAATCTGATGCGAGTCCCCTCCCCAAGAAGGCAGTGGTGGCCTACTGTCATCATCTGCCTGGTTGTTGCGGCCATGACGGCTGCAGTGTTGCCGAGTGCTGCGTATGCGCAGGCCATCCCACAGCACGAGTTGTTCTTTGATGTGGACTTCGACGGCACGCCGAGCTTCTCGGCTTCGGACCCTAATGACGATGGTCTTGGTGGGCATACGCCGGGCGAGGACCTGAACGCCAACAACAATGTGCTGCGCACCAATGATCAGATCCAGTACAGCATGACCTGGAATGTGAATGAGGCTGATGCTTCCGGCGTCACGATCGTCACGTCGTTGCCGCCGAATATGGAGTGGTTACCCGATGCCACCACGGTGACGGGTGTGCCTGCTGGTTGTACCGACGACGGCACGTCGTCGATCAACACACCGAACCCAGGAGACTTGATTTGCATCATCGAGGGGGATCAGATTCAAGGTTCCAACGGAACCATCCGTCCTCGGGCACTACTGAACGGCGAACTCGACGGTGTGTTGTTGCCGCTCTCAGGCACAATTAGCAGCAACGAGCAACCCAACCCGGCTTCGTCCAACACGGTCGAGACCACGGTCTCGGCTGTGCCGCGTGGTGACTGGATCAAAGGCAAGCCAATTGTTGACTCTGTCTCTCGCGCCATCATCGCTTATGAGCCCGACGAGAAGTACTTCAATATCGTTGACGAGAACGGTGTGAATGGGCAGCTGTTCGTGTGGAGCCTGCGCCTGGTCCCGCGTGGTGGTCTCAAGGGTGCTGAGCCCATCAATGATGCAATCCCGATTCAGTTCTTCGACCACTTCTTCGATTCTGTCCCGGGAGCCCGGCTGGCCAGCGATGCAATGATGCCAGCCAACAACGCTGGTCAACCTCGCCTGGCATGTGGTGGTTATGACGGCGACAATGGCTACCCCTATGGCCAGACGGTCGGCGCCGCCAATGCGACTCCGGCTGCGCAGACCAATATTGGTTTGTGGCAGTGCACGGATATGGGCGCGCCCAATGGCTATCCCCAAGTGCAAATCGACATCACTGGGCACGACACTGCCAACATTGCAGCGTCCAACGCTGATCTTGGACCCAATGCAGCTGTGATGGCTTCGGGTCAAATCGCTATGTGGGCGCCGCGCGATGAATTGATAGCCAAGCCAAACAATCCTCGGATCATCGTGAATGCCATTAGCGGGACCGACGCAGCCATAGCTGTGGGAACAACGAGTGTTGCTCCGATCCAGATCGCGGGCACTAATGGGCCGGTAGATGAGAGCACTGCTGATGGTGACGGCACCGGCGCTGGTCTGTCCAACGACTCGCCATACGAGTATGGCACCACTCCGCCGAGCCAGCCCGGCGCTGTGTTCCGCCACTCGGTGGCCTACAAGAACGGTCCCTACCAGGAGAACCAGTTCGTCGATTTCACCGGTAAGACCTACCAGACCTACGACGACAACTCAATCGGTGCAGGTGGCACCGGGCGCTTTGTCACCAACGGAGTGACGGTTGATGGTGGCTGGGCTCGGCATTGGGACGGTGATGGGCAGACTCCACGCGGCAACGTCTTGTCTGTGCAGTACCAAATGAACACCCAGACCGGCAGTGCCGCGCCGGCGGTTGTCAAAAACGAGCCAATCCATGCGTGCGTGGCGATCGACACCACCCATCAAGAAGTGGTGGGTATGCCGCCAACGTTCCCGGTGGTCCTCCGCGGCACGGCCAACGCTTCGGCAGCGAACAACACGCTTCTTTCCTATGCCCGCCCGATTGTTGGCGGTGCGACGGGTACGCCGGCGTCACCGGTGGCCAATGTGATCACTGGTAGACAATCCGCTTCGTTTGGATTCAACGGTTTGGTCTGGTACGGCGGCACGGTGATTGACCGTGGTCAGATGGATTACGTGATCGAGGTCGCTGCCGGCGTTAATCCGGGCAATGCACAGGGGACAAATGCCGTGACCTGTAACGGCGGCGATGCGGCGTGGGTCAACGCAGTGACGGGTGATTTGTCACAGTTCCAGACGGGCACGATGATTGATGGCACACCTATTTACGGTGGTATCACCCACATGCGAGTCATCACTTCGGGCGATACCCCGTGGGGGGCCGGCAATGTGCGCGGCAACACCAGCTGGGGTGCGGGCCTCGAGCTGTTCTTCCAGGTACGAGTAAAGGACGACCCATCTCCTGGTGCCCAGGAGGCTGAGCAGGAACTGGCCATTTATGGGGCTCGCGCCTCGGGTGAGTGGGACGGCACTGGCCAAGCGCCGACACCTACGTGCACAAACGCCGCAAGGTGGAACCAAGAGCTTGCTGGTTCTGATGCCACCGCAACGGGTTGGTGCAATCTGCCTTACGCCGATGATGGTGCTACATCGACCACGGTGGGCGACCAGTTCAACGAGTTCGATGGCCGCTCTATCGAGTACATCGGTCCCAATAACGGTTTCCACTACGGGGCTCATGCAGACAAGATCTTCATTGTTGAGGCTGCGTTGGCAGTCTCCAAGTCGTCTCCCGGTGGAGCATCGCAGGTCGTTGCCAATGGCAATGTGGTGGAGTTCGAGATCAATCCGCAGGTTGTGGGTTCGTCGTTGGACGAAATCGATGCGGTAACGCTGACTGACACCTTGCCGTCGACCATGGTGTTCCAAGGGTTCACCTCGTTGCCGAGTGTTGGTACGTGTGCCCATGCGGGTGGCTCGGCGGTGGTGGATCCGTTCGATCCAACCCAGACAGTGATCGCCGGCGGCACGATCACATGTACTTACGGTGATGATTACGCTGGCGGTTGGGGTTTGCTCGGTGAGGGCAAGTTCGGCTTCGAGGTCATGATCGTCGGCGCTGTTGCTGACGCGACCTTGACCAATACGGCAACGCTGCGTGGTAACGACGGCAATACCGGCGAACCGAAAGCTGCGGCGTCGTCGAAGTCGTCGGTGTTCACGGGTGCGCCTTTTGACGAGTCGGTGATTGTCAAGGCAATCGACACCGGCGTGGGCGATTGTGATGAGTATCCCGGTGCACCGGTTGATGCGCAGACCCTCGATCCGCAGCCTGCTGATTGGGCTGACCGCTGTGAACGAATCGTGTACGAGAATTCTCCGGCTGGTGGCACATCGGTGATGGGCTTCACCTTGGAGATGGCCAATCAGGGCAACACGCCTCTGACCAATGTTCGCTTTGTCGATGTGTTGCCCCACAACGCCGACGAAATGGAAACGTTCTCCAACACCGGCGCCGATGGTGTGCCGGTGCCAACTCTCGGTGACGGCCGCACGCCGGAGACCGACACCGATGGTGATCTGTCCTTCATCGGCTTGACTGGCGATGTCGGCAATGTGTGGGTGTCTGGCGATGATCCGTTGACGATCAGTCGTGATCCGGCTCGCTCCATAGTGGACACAACTTGGTGTACCGGTATTGGTGGCTCTGTTATTCCGGGTGGAAAACCTGGTGTGTGCCCGGCAACCGCTGACGATGTGACTGGTGTGTTTGCCGAGATGGACGACATCGATGTCGGCGACAAGATCTCGGCCACCCTCACGTTGCAGACCGTTGATCATGAGTGTGATGACATCTGGACCAACACCTTTGGAGCACGAGTAGCCGAGATTGGTTTGCCGGTGCGTTCGAACGATGTGTCGATCATGGTTGATTGTGTGTTCGACCTGGCGTTGACCAAGGTGCCGGCCCCGGGCTGGAGCCCAGGAGCTGACTGGCTGACGCCAGGTGCTTCAACGGTCGACTTTGTTCTTGAGTTGATCAACCAGGGTGACCCGATCAACAACTTCGAGATCACTGACTATGTCGACTCTTCGATGTTCACCTTCGACATCAACGACAACCTCGGTGGTTTCACCAATGATGCGTTGGGTCTGGAGTACACCTGGGACAATTCTGGGGCGAATCCTGTGGTGACGGTGAATGATCCGGCTGACCCGACGAGTGATCCCACTTCGACGTTGATCCCCAATGGTGCGTCGTTGTTCATTCCAGTGACGCTCACGGTGTCGCCGAGTTATGTACCTGCTGGTGATTTGATCAACAAGGCAGAGATCAGCTACTTCGACAACGACGCTGATGCGGCGAATGGTGACAGCGCCAGCGGTGATGTGACCGATGTCGACTCGCTGGCTGACGGAAGCGACGGCGATCCCACGGTTGATGATGAGATCGACAATGCTGGTGGTGACGAGGATGATCACGACATTGCGATCATTCCTGTCTACGACGTGGCGATCGAGAAGCTGAACCCAACTATCTCCCAGACCGCTACTGGCTGGGAAGCCACGTTCGACGTGCGAGTGATCAATGAGAGCAACTCCACCGTGACATCGGTCGAGGTGCTCGAGGCCCCGCCGACGAGCCTGACCTATGACTCTTCGAGTGCTGGAAGCTTGACGACCGAGCTTGGTAATACTGCGGTTGTTTCCGATGCAGACCCGGTGTACACGATCGATCAGTTGGCTTCGGGTGACGCAGTGACGTTCACGATCACTTACGTGGTGAATGATCTGACTGCTGGTCCGTATGTGAACAGCGTGCAGATCGACTCGTTCGACGGTGCCGACGGCAACCCTGCGACCGATGTCGATTCCACCCCGGGCAACGACACTGACCCAACGGTCGCAAACGAAGATGATGACGACACCCAGTCGGTCAGCTTGCCGTTCGACCTTGCACTGGTGAAGAAGCCAGTGGTCAACAACCCGAACTACACCGACATCCTCGATGGCGTGCAGGATGGCGATGAGATCTTGTTCGAGATAGAGGTGTTCAACCAACTCTCGACGGTCGAAGACTTCGACATCATCGACTATCTGACCCCGGGTTGGGTATTTGACCTGGGTGCTCAGGTGAGTCCTGAGTTCACTGGTGCTGGCGCGGCTGGCGGTCCGGTGTTGCCCTACAGCTGGGATACTTCCGGAGCTGATCCGGTGGTTCTGGTTGATGGTGTTCTGCCTGCTGGCGAGAGCGTGATCATTCCGATCGTGCTCACCGCTGATATTCCGAACAACCCGCTGGTTGTACTGCGCAACGTGGCGGAGATTCTGCGTTTCGACGACGACGGTGACCCAACCAATGGTGACAGCTCGACCGGCGATTTGGTTGATCTGGACTCGACGCCAGACGGCGACGAACTCAATGACCCACTGGTGGATGACGAGTTCAACGACGACGGCACGACCGATGAAGATGACCATGACGAAGCGTTGACCACCTGGTACGACGTTGCTCTGGACAAGACCCTTCTCGATGGCGGCGTCTGTGTCGAAGGCCCCCTTGCGATCACCGCAGCCACGGTCGATGTGACCTATTGCCTGTCGATCACCAATGAAGGCCCGACCGATCTGTTCAACATTGCGTTCACCGACACGCCACCAGCTGGTTTGGTATTCGATTCCGAATCGCTGGTTGCTGGTGTGACCGGTGCAAACGGTAGTTATGTGGTCGATGCGTTGGCTCCTGGTGCTTCGGTGACCATTGAGGTCACCTACACCCTCGACATCGCCGCAATGACATCAGGCTCGCTCGACAACGTCGCTGAAGTTACCGGAATGACTTCTGACGCGGCAGGTAATGATCCTGCTGGCGATATCGACAGCTTCGTTGATCCCGAACCGGATGGCGATACGCCAACCGAAGACGATGAAGACCTACAGACGTTGACCATCCCGCACGACCTGGCGCTCGTCAAGACGCTGGGTCCGATCGACGGTAATCAGGTCACGATGTACATCACCGTGACCAACCAGTCGATCGGCGTGGAAACAATTGAAGTGACCGACTATGTCGATCCAGCAATGTGGGAGGCCTTCTCGGGCGTCCTGAACCCACCAGCGTTGGCTACGGCCACGGTGGTTGGTACGCCAGACTTCAGTTTCTTCTGGGACGTCACCGACCCGGACAATCCAGTGGCGACGCTTGCGCCGGTCACTCCTGGTGACAAACTGCTCTTCGGTGAGAGTCTGAGAATTCCCATCGTGTTGGAAGTCAGCGATGATTTCTCGGGCCCCGTGCTCGACAATCACGCCGAGATCTCCAACTTCGACGACGACGGCGACGACACCAACGGTGACGCTGCTGATGGCACACTCACCGATGTCGACTCGACGCCCGATGACACCGACGGCAACGGCGCCGGCGAAACCATCAACTCGGTCGACGACGGCACCGATGGCGACGCCAACAATGGCGGCGACGAAGACGACTACGACGGTGTCATCGTGCCGATCTATGACCTGGCATTGGTCAAGACCGTTCAATCCACGACTCCGGATCCACTCGAACCAGGTGGTCTGGTGACTTTCCTGGTGACCATCGAGAACCAGGGAACCGTGTTTGCTGCTGATCCAACGCTGATCGACTATGTCGACCCCGGCTTCTTCGACGCATTCGACGACACACTCGGAGCCAACGCTTCGGGTGTGAGCACCGGCGATCAAGCACTTGCCTACACCTGGACGCCAAGTGCTGGCGACGGAATATTGGCAGTTACTGGTTCGATCGCTCCTGGCGAGTCGATCACGGTTCCGGTGACCTTGCAGGTGACCGCAGCCCCGACCGCAACAACGTTGACCAATACTGCTGAGATCACCGGTGGTACTGCCACTGATGAAGACGGCGACGAAGTTGTTGACGGAGCGGGCGAACCACTCGAAGATGTCGACTCGGACGCAGATGACACCGACGACGACACGGTGGTCGATGATGTCACCAACAACGATGGTGGCGACGAAGACGATCACGACATTGCCGATGTGTTCTTGGCGATCCCGATGATCGAACTCGAAAAGGCCACCAACAACCTGGACTCCGACATCGGTCCGGGTGCACAGATCGCCAGCGGTGATCCTGTTACCTGGAGCTATGAAGTCATCAACACCGGTACTACGGCGTTGCTCGATGTGGAAGTGACCGACTCTGACCCCGGCGTCACTGTGGTTTGTGCTCCGGCGATCGACAATGTGATTGCGTTGCTCATCCCTGGGGAGACGGTTGTGTGTGAGGCCACCGGCACTGCCGGTATTGGTGCGTACATGAACACTGCCGATGTCTCGGGTACGCCGGCCTTCCCGGCTGACCCAGATGTCGATACTTCTGATCCAGACAGCTGGCCAACCAACCCAGCCGACTTCACCGATACCGGTCAAGACGACCCTGAGGCGACTGATGACTCGCATTACTTCGGCACCGATGGTGGCTTGGAGCTCGAGAAGGCAACCAACGGCATCGACGCCGATGAGCCAACCGGCCCGGTACTCGAGGTAGGCGATGCGGTCGTGTGGACCTATGAAGTGACCAACACATCATCGGTGGCCATGCTCGACGTCACCGTTGACGACTCCGACATCGGCGCTGCCATCGACTGTGGCAACGGCACCAACGTGATTGCACTGCTTACACCTGGTGCGGTCGTGACCTGTACCTCTATTGCACCTGCTACCGCAGTTGCTGGGCAGTACATGAACGACTCGACCGTGGAAGGCACCGGCGCACTGCCAACCGACCCGGCAGATGCCGCGCTCGACCCGGCCGACTGGCCAACCGACCCAGCCGACTACACCCCAGACGGCGGCGGTGCTTACACCGACGAAGACCCCTCCCACTACTTCGCCTTCGATGGCGGCTTGTCGTTGGAGAAGTCGACCAATGGTGTTGATTCCGATGATGCTCCTGGTGAGCAGATTCTGAGTGGCAACGACGTGACGTGGACCTATGCAGTCACCAATGACTCCACAGTGGCCATGGTCAATGTGACCGTGGATGATTCTGATCCGGCAATCACCGTTGATTGTGGTGATGGCTCGAACCAGATTGCGGTGTTGGCTGTTGGTGAGACCGTGGTGTGTGAAGCAACCGGAACCGCGGTTCCAGGCTTGTACGCCAACGACTCCAACGCCACCGGCACACCCGGTGTGCTCGACCCGTCGAATCCGAACCCCGACTCCGATGACCCCGCCAGCTACGTCACAGACGACGAACCCGTCTCCGCTGATGACCCGTCGCATTACTCCGGTGCTGACCCATCTATTGGTTTGGAGAAAGCAACCAATGGTGATGATGCCGATGACACGCTCGGCCCGGTACTGAGCCCAGGCGACACCGTCACCTGGACCTACGAGGTGACCAACGACGGCACCGTGCCATTGACAGCGGTCACGGTGTCCGACAGTGATCCATCGATTTCGGTGGATTGTGGTGACGGCACCAACGTGATTGCCCTGCTTGTGCCAGGCCAGGTCATCGAGTGCGAAGCGACCGGTTCAGCAGAACTGGGTGCTTATGAGAACACGGCGACGGTCGAGGGAACCCCGGCTGAGGTCGTGGATCCTGTCGATGGTTGTTGTGACCCGACCGATCCTGATTCCTGGCCAGCCGATGCTGGTCTTTATGAAGACTCGGGTCTTGACCCGGTTGCCGATGATGATCTGTCGCACTATGTGGCTTCTGATGGTGATGTGGTGATCGAGAAGTTCACCAACAACAGTGACGCTGATGTGATTCCTGGTGTGGTGCTCAAGCCTGGTGATCCAGTGGTGTGGACCTATCGGGTAGCCAACACGTCGAACACGCCTCTGGTCGACCTGCTCGTCACTGACGATCAGGGCGAAGCCGTGGATTGTGGTGACGGCAGCAACTCGATTGCGCTGCTGTTGCCAGGTGAAACCGCCGAGTGCGAAGCAATGGGTGTGGCCAGCGACGGTCAGTACACCAACATTGGTTCGGTCACCGGCACCCCTGGTGTCGAAGACCCCGAGGGTTCCGGCAACTACCTGCCCATCGACGACGCTGATCCAGTGTCAGACGACGACCCTTCCAATCACCTGGGTGCAGAACCCGCTATTGGTGTCGAAAAGGCCACCAACGGCGATGACGCTGACAACACGGTTGGTCCTTTGTTGGCTCCTGGTGACACCGTCACCTGGACCTATGTGGTCACCAACGACGGCCCCATCCCACTTATCAATGTGACCGTGGTCGACAATGACCCTGCAGTCACCGTGGTCTGTGACGGCCTGGCCGGCAACGCAATCGAGGTGCTGGCCCCTGGTCAGAGCGTCGAGTGTGAAGCCACCGGCACCGCCACTGTCGGCGCATACGAAAACGTTGCCGTCGTGAACGGAACACCCGCTACACCGGTTGATCCGGCTGATGGCTGTTGTGACCTCGACGATCCTGACTCGTGGCCAACCGATCTGGCTGATCTCGAGCCAACCGGCCAAGAAGACGTGTCAGCTGATGATCCGTCGCATTACGTTGCCTCTGACGGCGACGTGATGATCGTGAAGTCGACCAACGGCGCCGATGCCGATGATGCACCTGGTGCAATCATCAACATTGGTGACCCGGTCACCTGGTCCTACACCGTCGTCAACGGCTCGACCACACCGCTGGTCAACCTGACCGTCACCGACGACCAAGGTGAAGCCGTTGACTGTGGCGCTGGTGGCAACACCATTGCCCTGCTGCTCCCAGGCGCCACCCATGTCTGCGAAGCCACGGGTATCGCCGGCGACGGTCAATACACAAATATTGGTTCGGTCACCGGCACCCCCGCCGAAGAAGACCCCGACAGCCCAACCGGCTACACCCCCATCCCTGGCGTTGACCCGGTGTCGGATGAGAATCCGTCGAACTACCTCGGCGCTGACCCATCGATCGACATCGAGAAGTCGACCAACGGCGACGATGCCGACAACACCCTCGGACCCGTGCTCGCCACCGGCGACACTGTGACATGGGAGTACGTGGTCACCAACGACGGCCAAGTTCCTTTGGCTGACATGACCGTGACCGACTCCGATCCCTTGGTGAGTGTCAACTGCGGCGACGGCACAGCAACCATTGCGCTGCTACTGCCAACCGATTCAGCAACCTGTACCGCCACCGGTACAGCTGAAACCGGCGCCTACGAAAACCTCACCACGGTCGAAGGCACCCCCGTCCAACCAATCAACCCAGCCGACGACTGCTGCGACCCAGCAGACCCCGCCAGCTGGCCAACTGACCCGGCAGACTTCACGCCCACCGGTCAAGACAACCCCAGCGACGAAGACCTCAGCCACTATGTGGCCTATGAGGGTGGCTTGTCGTTGGAGAAGTCGACCAATGGTGTTGACTCCGATGATGCTCCTGGTGAGCAGATTCTGAGTGGCAACGACGTGACGTGGACCTATGCAGTGACGAATGATTCGTCGGTTGTGATGGTGAATGTCACGGTCGCTGATTCTGATCCAGCTATCAATGTCGACTGTGGTGGCGGCTCGAGCCGGATCGCCGTGTTGACTGTCGGCGAGACGGTCGTGTGTGAAGCAACCGGGACCGCGGTTCCGGGCTTGTACACCAACGACTCCACCGCTGCTGGTGCACCAGCACTGCTGAACCCGAACGGCCCCAACGGCTACCTGCCGATCCCGGATGCGCCTGAGTCATCAGCTGATGATCCATCGCATTACTCCGGTGCTGACCCATCGATTGGTCTTGAAAAATCAACCAATGGTGATGACGCCGACAACACCCTCGGCCCGGTACTGAGCCCAGGCGACACCGTCACCTGGACCTACGAGGTGACCAACGACGGCACCGTGCCATTGACAGCGGTCACGGTGTCCGACAGTGATCCATCGATTTCGGTGGATTGTGGTGACGGCACCAACGTGATTGCCCTGCTTGTGCCAGGCCAGGTCATCGAGTGCGAAGCGACCGGTTCAGCAGAACTGGGTGCTTATGAGAACACGGCGACGGTCGAGGGAACCCCGGCTGAGGTCGTGGATCCTGTCGATGGTTGTTGTGACCCGACCGATCCTGATTCCTGGCCAGCCGATGCTGGTCTTTATGAAGACTCGGGTCTTGACCCGGTTGCCGATGATGATCTGTCGCACTATGTGGCTTCTGATGGTGATGTGGTGATCGAGAAGTTCACCAACAACAGTGACGCTGATGTGATTCCTGGTGTGGTGCTCAAGCCTGGTGATCCAGTGGTGTGGACCTATCGGGTAGCCAACACGTCGAACACGCCTCTGGTCGACCTGCTCGTCACTGACGATCAGGGCGAAGCCGTGGATTGTGGTGACGGCAGCAACTCGATTGCGCTGCTGTTGCCAGGTGAAACCGCCGAGTGCGAAGCAATGGGTGTGGCCAGCGACGGTCAGTACACCAACATTGGTTCGGTCACCGGCACCCCTGGTGTCGAAGACCCCGAGGGTTCCGGCAACTACCTGCCCATCGACGACGCTGATCCAGTGTCAGACGACGACCCTTCCAATCACCTGGGTGCAGAACCCGCTATTGGTGTCGAAAAGGCCACCAACGGCGATGACGCTGACAACACGGTTGGTCCTTTGTTGGCTCCTGGTGACACCGTCACCTGGACCTATGTGGTCACCAACGACGGCCCCATCCCACTTATCAATGTGACCGTGGTCGACAATGACCCTGCAGTCACCGTGGTCTGTGACGGCCTGGCCGGCAACGCAATCGAGGTGCTGGCCCCTGGTCAGAGCGTCGAGTGTGAAGCCACCGGCACCGCCACTGTCGGCGCATACGAAAACGTTGCCGTCGTGAACGGAACACCCGCTACACCGGTTGATCCGGCTGATGGCTGCTGTGACCTCGACGATCCTGACTCCTGGCCAACCGATCTGGCTGATCTCGAGCCAACCGGCCAAGAGGACGTGTCAGCTGATGATCCGTCGCATTACGTTGCCTCTGACGGCGACGTGATGATCGTGAAGTCGACCAACGGCACCGATGCCGATGCTGCACCTGGTGTTGTCCTCGATGTGGGTGACCCGGTCACCTGGTCCTACACCGTCATCAACGGCTCGACCACACCGCTGGTCAACCTGACCGTCACCGACGATCAAGGCGAAGCTGTCGACTGCGGCAACGGTGGCAACTCCATTGCCTTGCTGCTCCCAGGCGCCACTCACATCTGTGAGGCAACCGGCGTGGCTGGCGACGGTCAGTACACCAACATTGGTTCGGTCACCGGCACCCCCGCCGAAGCCGATCCAGACAGCCCAACCGGCTACACCCCCATCCCTGGCGTTGACCCGGTGTCAGATGAGAATCCGTCGAACTACCTCGGCGCTGACCCATCGATCGACATCGAGAAGTCGACCAACGGCGACGACGCCGACAACACCTTGGGACCCGTCCTGGCACCTGGCGACACCGTCACCTGGGAATACGTGGTCACCAACGACGGCCAGGTCCCGCTGGCTGACATGACCGTGACTGACTCGGACCCAACCGTGAGTGTCAACTGCGGCGACGGCACAGCAACCATTGCGCTGCTACTGCCCACCGAATCAGCAACCTGTACCGCAACCGGTACAGCTGAACTCGGCGCCTACGAAAACCTCACCACGGTCGAAGGCACCCCAGTTGACCCCGTCAACTTCCTCCCCACCGGCCAAGACAACCCCAGCGACGAAGACCTCTCCCATTATGTGGCGGTTGATCCTTCGGTGACGTTGGAGAAGTCGACCAACACCGTCGATGCCGACGCTGCACCCGGTCCGATCGTCACCCCTGGTGACACCGTGACCTGGACGTATGTGGTGATCAACGATGGCTCGACTCCGCTGGTGAACCTGACAGTGGCTGATGACCAAGGAGTCGTCATCGACTGTGGTGACGGAACCAACGACATTGGCTTGTTGTTGCCCAACGAGACTGCGGTGTGTACCGGATCCGGTGCAGGTGCTGATGGTGCCTATGTGAACCTCGGTTCAGTGACTGGTAAACCGGCGCTGGAGAACCCGGATGCACCTGGAGTGTTCGAGGAAATCGACGGTCTCGACCCCGTGGAAGCGGACGACCCATCGAACCACCTGGGACTCACCCCGGCAGTGGACATCGAGAAAGCAACCAACGGCGATGATGCCGACACGACATCTGGACCGCTGCTCGCTCCTGGCGACGACGTGGTCTGGACCTATGTGGTCACCAACAACGGTGAAGTACCCCTGGTCGATCTGGTTGTCACCGACAACGACGGTTTCGTAACCGTCGACTGCGGAGACGGCACCAACACCATTGGGCTGCTGCTGCCGACCGAGTCGATCACCTGTACCGCCACCGGCACCGCCAGTGTCGGCGAGTACGAGAACATCGGCTCAGTCACTGGTACCCCGGTCATGCCGAGCGATCCATCTGCTGACTGCTGTGACCCAGCCGATCCAGCATCGTGGCCAACAGACGCTGATGCGTTCGAACCAACCGGCCAAGACGACGTGTCTGACCAGGACCTGTCTCACTACGTCGGCGAAGACGGAGAAATCAATCTGCAGAAGTCCACCAACGGTGTCGATGCCGACGAAGTGCCAGGCGTTCTGCTGGCACCCGGCGATCCTGTCACCTGGACCTATGTAGTAACGAACACTTCGGACACGCCTCTGATCAACGTGGCTGTTGCCGATGATCAGGGTGAGGTCGTGGACTGTGGTGCTGGCAACAACATCATTGCAGTGTTGCTACCCGGCGCAGTGCAGGCGTGTGAAGCAACCGGTGTTGCTACTGCTGGCCAGTACACCAACACTGGTTCTGTGTCAGGAACACCAGCACAACAAGACCCCGCCAACGCTGCAGGCTTCATCGCCATACCCGGCACCGATGCAGTTACCGACGAAGATCCTTCCAACTATGTTGGTGCCGAACCCGGCATCGATATCGAGAAGTCCACCAACGGTGTCGATTCCGACACTGCTCCGGGCGAAGAGATCCTCGAAGGCGACGACGTCACCTGGACCTATGTGGTCACCAACACCGGCGACATCACCATGATCGACGTCGAAGTGACCGACGATCAAGGCGTGGTCCCGGACTGTGGAGATGGCACCAACATGATTGGCGTGCTTGCCGCTGGTGATTCTGTCACCTGCACCGCCACCAGCACCGCTGGTGAGTCGGCCTACAGCAATGTCGGCAACGTGACCGGAACCCCGGCCTATGAAGATCCTGCCAACCCAGGCAGCTTCCTGGCAGTGCCGAACGCACCCGACTACACCGACACCGACACCTCACACTACGAAGGAGTCGCTCTAGCGTTGGATCTTGCCTTGCGCAAGACCCGAGCAACCACCACCAACGGCCCAGATCAAACCTTCAATATCGAAGTGATCAACCAGGGCTCCGTCATTGCCACCGACATCCTCGTTGTGGATCACCTGCCACCAGGCATGGTGCTCAACGACGACGACTGGTTCCGCAACGACGCCTCCACCGCCTCAGTCACACTGAGTCGACCACTCGCCCCAGGCGAGTCCAGAGTCCTGCAGATCACCACACGAGTCGGCGCCGGTTCCTTCCGGAACCTCGCCGGCATCGAAGGCGCCACCGCAGTACATCCAACAACCGGCGAGCTCCTCGCCCTGGACGATGTCGACTCGGTCTTTGCAGACAGCACCGGTGACACCGCAATCGACAACGTGATCGACAACAGCCTCGGCGACGAGGACGACAGCGATTTCGCAGAGTTCGAACGCACAATCACCCAACAACCAGGCCCAGCCGTGGTGTTTCCAAGCAACTCATTCACCGGATTCGGTGGCTTCGTGCCACGAACCAACAACAGCACCACTCAACCACCAGACAGGCTGGCGCTCGCCGACACCGGCAACGCCAACCTGGCCTACACCGGTTCCGAAAGCGGAAGGTTGCTCCAAAGCGGAATCCTGTTGGTCGCCGGTGGGGCAGCACTCGTGGCGGCATCCAAACGCCGCCGCCGGCTACTCGAACAAGACGGCCTCGACCTGAAATGGAAAGCACTTGACTAAACCCAACATGACCTAAGTCAACACACACAACCAATCCCTTGGACCCGGGCCCATCGCAGCATCAGAGCGACAGGCCCGGGTTCAAGACGTTTTACACCTCAACCAACGGCAGGAATCTCGCGAAGAGTGGTTAGGGCGTGGGCCGCCATAACGTCGCCCTGGGTGAACGTCGTGGACACCAGGCAGGTGCGACCACGTCGGTTCACGATCTCGCCCGTGATCTCGAAGCGGTCATCGATGATCGGCTCGAAGTAGTCGCAACGCATATTGATGGTGGTGACCCAGTCGGGAGGCTCGTCGGGGTCGCGATCGGTGCGGGTGGTGAAGATCGAGACCAGGTCGACATAACTTGGCGTGAATCCACCGAAGAGTTGGCCCTGTGGGTTTTTCAGCGAGTCGGGCAGGTGGACATCGACGGTCAGCAATCCAGGCCGTTGTTCGATGATTCGCCATGTCGGTGCTCCCAAGAAATCGCCTGCGGCATGACCCGGCGCAATGAGTTGCCCCGGAGCAGGTTCGGTCATCATCGGCATGGAAGCGTCACTTTGATTCGACATCACGCCAGTGATAGCAGGATGGCATGTCCAGCTGTTATCGGCGCTTGTGCGTGGCACTCGTTGCACGGGCGACGCGAATTGATCACTCGGCTTCGAGCCGACGACGAACGTGCGGCACTATGGCACCTATGGCAGCAACATTCGCCTTTGCAGGCGCGAACGTATTGGTCGCTGGGGCGACCGGTGGTCTGGGATCACGAATGGTTGCGCAACTCGCCCAGGCGGGTGCACTGGTCACTGCGACCGGCCGCGATCGGGCGCGACTCGATGCCTTGGGCTCTGATGCCCGGCACAAGGTGTCGTTGGATCTGCGACTGCCGAACGCATGCGCTCAGGCAGTTGAGACCGCCGCCGCCAATGGGCCCATCGATCTGCTGATCAATGCCACGGGGGTCGTTGCGTTCGGCATGGTGTCAGATCTGACCATCGACACGATGGAAGAACTGTTTCTCACGAACGTCTTCGTGCCGATTATGCTCAGTCAAGCGGCACTACCTGCGATGGCCCAGGGTGGGGCGATCGTGAACATCTCGGGCGTGATCGCCGAGCAGAATCTTCCTGGTATGGCGAGCTACGGCGCATCGAAAGCGGCGCTGCGGTCCTTTCAGCAAGCCTTCGCACGAGAGGCTCGACGCAACAAGGTTCGCGTGCTCGACGCACGACCACCGCACACCGAGACCGGGTTGGCCGACCGAGCGCTCGAGGGCGATGCCCCCAAGTTCGGCCCCGGCTTGAGCCCAGATGCCGTCGTTGCCACGATTCTCGAAGCCATCTCGTCTGGAGCCAAAGACCTGCCGTCGACCAGCTTCGGGTGAGCCGTGCCCGGGCGCGCATCGTCGAGAGTGTGGGGATGGGCGTCGAGCCAGGGTCGGATCAATTCCGGCGTGCCGACCCTCGACGATCAGTCCATCGCTGATTACCACGGCACTGGCGTGGGGCCTGCTTCGTTCATGGTGGGGATGCGCTTAGCGATGTAGGCGGTCAGAGCCATCGATGCCACACTAGACCTCTGACCACTACACCGCTTGCCCCGCCGGGCAGCCCACCCGGCAACCAGCCACAGGTCCGTTCGTCTCGATCCGGCTCGGCGCTGGCATTCGTGATCCTGGTATGGGGACTGGGCCCTCCGATCTCCAAGCTCATCACTGCGCCGGCGGTCATCTCCGTGCTGTACCGGTTCTGGCTATCGGTACCCATTCTGTTCGTGCTCGCAACGCTGCGTGGGGTGCGTCCCACGTGGGAAAGCGTGCGTCACGGCGTGCTGGCCGGCGCCGCGTTCGGCATCAACCTGGTGTTCGTCTTCCTGACGATCAACGAAGGCGCGGTGGCAGTTCTCAGTGTGTTCGCGGCCATGCAGCCAGGCATCATCTTGCTGGTCGCGGGTCCGTTTCTGGGTGAACGGCCAGGTTGGTGGCACATCGCGTGGACCTTCATCGGCATAGGTGGGACTGCCATCGTGGTGGCGACCGGGGGAGAGGGATTCGAGGTCAGTGCCGCCGCCCTGATCTACGCCGGGGTGTCGCAGATCTTCTTCACCGCATACTTTCTGCTGACAAAGCGCGAGCGTAGCCAGCACGATATCGACGCCGTGCAGTGGATGGCAGGCGTGGTGATATGGGCGGCAATCGCAGTCACGCCGTGGGCATTGCTGACCAGCACCGCCGACGACTATCGGGCCATCAGCCAGTGGGACTGGTTGTGGCTCGCACTCATCATCGTGTTCACGGGCGGGCTCGGCCACATCGTCATGGCGTGGGTGCATCGCTTCGTCGACGCATCACGATCTTCGCTGTACCTGCTGTCGATGAACATCGTGGCGATTCTGGCTGCCTGGGTCATCCACGATGAACCGCTCACGGTCCTTCAGATGCTCGGCGGCGTGGTGGTTTTCGCTGCAGTAGCAGCAGTGATCAGTCGCCCGCCGCATCGCAGATGAACTGAATGCGCCCACGATAATCCAGCGTTACGGTGCAACATTTCTCGGTAGACATCGCGATGGCCGTTCTGTGACGTAGTTTTGAAGGTCTATGCGTTCTTTCAACATGGGCCGGTTTGGCAGCAGTGACGATCCGTGGTTCCGGGTCGGCACCGTCGACGTCAACACCACCACCTTCGTTGTTGGCATGGGCGTGCTGTCCGTGCTGGTATGGGCTGTCGAGGGGCCGTCGCACCCGATCCTGGGCAAACTCGTCCTGATTCCCAGCGATGTACTCGATGGTCAGATATGGCGTCTGTTCACCTGGCCGATCGCCAACAGCCTCGACAGCATCTGGACACTGCTGCTGTTCTTCGTGTTCTACATGATCGGCAGTCAACTCGAGGCAGCCATGGGTCGACGTCTGTTCACGACCTATCTCGTGCTACTCACGATCATCCCGGCAGTTGTCGTGCTGCTCTTTCACATCCTCACCAACACCAACGGTGGCGTGCGAGGCCTGCGAATGTTGGAGCTCGGCGTGCTCGTCGGGTTCGCACTACGCATGCCCAATGCGCGCTTCTGGCCGGGCATTCCTGCGTGGGGCATCGCCGGCGGCATTGTCGTGATCAACATGCTGCAGTACCTGGGCAACCGCGACAATTTCTCCATGCTCTTTCTCGCTACCACCGTGGCCGTTGCTCTTGTCGGCCTGCGCTCACTGGGATTCGCCGATGAGGCCGAATGGGTTCCCCGGGTGCCCTTGCCCGTGAGCGGTACCGGAGTGCCCAAGCAGCCCCGAGGCAGGTCCACATCGAAGCGCAAACGTCGTGGGCGGGCGAAGCTCAGCGTTGCCCCTGCGCCCAATGCGGTCACGGCACCCCGCAAAGAGCTCAGTCGACTCGAGGAGGCCGAGATGGATGCCATCCTGGACCAGGTATCCGAACACGGCATGGACAGTCTGACGCCCCAACAGCGCTCTCGGCTCGAAGCCCATTCCAAGCGCCTCCGCCGTCGCGGCGACTGATTGTTCTCGTGCGAGCTATACGCAACCTGTTGGTTGCGCATAGGCTGGCGTTATGAAGAAACCGTTCCGGTTCGCCATCCAGACGGGTCCGTTCGAAGACCCGGTCGAGCTGCGCGCCTTTGCCCAGCACATCGAATTGTTGGGGTACGAAGAGCTGTACTCGTTCGACCACATCGGATTGCGGGGCAATGGCCCGGTCGACCCGTTCGTGCCGCTGATCGTGGCGGCCGAAGCAACCACCGAACTTCGAGTCGGGCCGCTGGTGCTCAACAACGAGTTCCATCAACCCGCATTGTTGGCGCGCACCGCAATTTCGGTCGACCAGATGACGTCGGGCAGGCTGGTGCTGGGCCTGGGCACCGGATACGCCCAAGTCGAGCACGACGCGATTGGAATGCCGCTGCTCCCACCGGGCAAGCGGGTGAGCAGGTTTGGTGAGTCGTTGCAGATCCTGCGGGAGCTGTGCGACGACGGATCGAGTTCCTATCAGGGCGAGTACCACACGATCGATGTCGAGGAGATGGGCATCCGGCCGGTGCAAGCACACATCCCGTTCCTGATCGGCGGCCACGGAAAGCGGGTGGTGAGCTTGGCCGGCAAATACGCCGACATCTTCCAGTTCACCGGCCTGCTCCATGGCGAAGACGGCACGCCGAACGCAGGAGGCTTCCCGATCGAACACATTCAGCAACGGGCGCAGTGGCTCGCCGACGCCGCAGGTGATCGTGATATTGAACGGTCGGCGCTCACCCAATTCACCGCGCTCGACGAAGATGCTCCCGACGACGAAACACTCACCACCCGATACAAGATGGATGCCGAAGCAATCGCCAAGACACCATTTGTGCTGACAGGTTCAACCGAGCAGGTCATCGACAAGATCGAACGCCTGCGAAACGAACTCGCCATCAGCCACTACGTCGTGCGTGACCCAGAAGGCTTCGCCCCCATAGTTCAATCCCTGGCCGGCCGTTAGCGAGTTTTCGAAACCCCAGAGTTCTTTAGACCCCAGAGTTCTTTAGACCCCAGAGTCTCAAGAATTGAGGCAGTAACAGCAAACGGTCACTGTTTGGCGAGGGTGCCAAGGTACAGCTCGATGACTTTCGGGTCGGTGAGCAGATCGCGGCCCGGGCCCTCGTAGGCGTTCTTGCCATTGTCGAGTACGTAGGCGCGGTCGCTGATACGCAGGCAGCGTTGGGCGTTCTGTTCGACCATGACGATGGACACGCCGGTGGCGTTGATCGATTTCACGTTCTCGAACACTTCGCCTTGGTAGGCGGGGGAGAGGCCAGCGGAAGGCTCGTCGAGCAGGAGCACGGTCGGCTGCATCATGAGAGCGCGGCCCATGGCGAGCATCTGGCGTTCGCCACCGGACAGCAGACCAGCGCGTTGCTTGGCTCGTTCGCCGAGTTTGGGGAAGAGCTGCACCACCGCGTCGACGCGATCGGGGATCTCGCCCTTGGCGAGCTGGTAGGCACCCATGTGCAGGTTTTCGGTGATGGTCAGGCTGGGAAAGACGTTTTCGGTCTGGGGAACGAATCCCACGCCTTTCTCGACCAGCGAGTGGGCGGCAAGGTTGGTGATGACTTCGCCGTGCAGACGCACGGCGCCGTCGCGCACGGGAACCAGGCCGAACATGGCCTTGAGCAGGGTCGACTTTCCTGCGCCGTTCGGTCCAATGATGCCGACCAGTTCGCCTCGGTTCAGCTCGAAGTGCACGCCGGTCAAGATGTCGATACCGGGCAGATATCCTGCGATCAGGCCGTCGCTGGTCAGGACATGTTCGATGGTGTCGCTCATTGTGCGTCAGCTCCTTGACGGCCGTCGCCTTCGGCAATTCCGTCGTCGGTGCCCAGATAGGCATCGATCACCTTGGGGTTCGTGGACACCTGCGCTGGTGTTCCCTCGGCGATCACGCCGCCCTCGGCCAGCACGACGATCCAGTCGGAGATACCCATGATGACGTCCATGTCGTGTTCGACGAACAGCACGCTGACGCCCTCGTCGCGCAGCGCTTCGACGTGTCCGAGCAGCGACTGGACAAGGGCGGGGTTCACGCCGGCCATTGGTTCGTCGAGCAGGATGAGCGATGGGCTGGCCATGAGCGCTCGCGCCATTTCGAGCAGTTTGCGCTGACCGCCGGAGAGGGTGGCCGCATACTCGTCGGCCATGTGGGTCATCTTAAAGCGGTCGAGGAGTTCGTCGGCTCGAGCTTGCACCTCGGACTCTTGTTTGCGCCACGTTCCGCGCAGCAGCGAGAAGGACAACTTCTCGCCTTTCTGCTCGGGCGCACCGAGCAGCATGTTGTCCATAACGGTCATCTTGCCGAGTGACTTGGTCAGCTGGAACGTGCGCACCATGCCCATCTGAGCGATCTTGTGTGATGCCATTGCGTTGAGTTCGGTGCCTTCGAACTGCCAGGCGCCGGTGTCGGCTTCGTCGAACCCGGTCAGTAGGTTGAAGAAGGTTGTTTTTCCGGCGCCATTGGGGCCGATGAAGGCGGTGATGATCCCGCGCTGAACCTCGAGTTCTTTGACATCGACGGCCTTGAGCCCGCCGAAGCTGCGGCTGACATTGTTCACCCGAAGGATGGTGTCGGGTTTCGACGAGCCTGCTTGGGGGTCCACCGAAGCGAGGATTTCGGCCGCTCGGGCCTTGGCGTCTGACGTTGCGGTGTTATCGGACATCGAGCAACGCCTCCTCTTTCTTGCCGAGCATGCCCTGCGGTCGGAAGATCATCAGCGCGGCAAGCATGACGCCCATCATGATCAGACGGACTCGGCCGATATCGGTCGAGTCGATGAGCCATTCGGGGACCCAGCCATTTCCGACCAGTTGGCGGATGAACTCTTCGACGAACAGCAGTGTGAACCAGAAGATCGCCGCGCCGAGCACTGGTCCCCACTTCGAAGCGGCGCCACCGAGGATCAGCACCGTCCAGATGAAGAACGTGGTCTGGGGGCGAAATTGTTCCGACTGCACGAAGCCTGAATCCCAGGTTCGCAAGATGCCGGCGACTGCACCGATCATGCCGCCGATTATCAGACTTTGCATTTTGTAGTTGAAGACATTCTTGCCCAGGGCACGGGCAGCGTCTTCGTCTTCGCGGATTGCTTTGACGACACGGCCCCATGGTGAATTGATCAATCGCCACACCAAGACGGTGAACAGAATGACCAACGACCAGCCGATGATCATGAGCCAGAGCGTCTTGGCATCGAAGTCGAGTTGCCAGAAGCCGTAGCTTGCGGTTGGATCATCGGCGTCGTAGAGCGGGTTCCAGTCGCGCCCGATGGTGTCGGCCAAACTGACACCTACGGCCTTGTCCTCGATGCTGGGCAAACCGAACGGCCCGCCGGTGATGTCGAACAACCGCTGTGACCGAAACGAGATGCGCATGACTTCGCCGATGGCGATGGTCACAATGGCGAGATAGTCACCTCGCAGGCGCAGGGCAGGCACGCCGATGATGATCGAAATGACGACCGAGAACGCCAGCCCGAAAAGTGCCGCGATCAGGATGCTTCCACCGAACTGAGTGAAGGCGATCGCCATGCCGTAGGAACCTGCCGCCATGAAGGCAACCATGCCGACGTTGAGCAGGCCGGTGAAGCCATAGTGCAGGTTCAAGCCGATCGCGCCGATCGCAAAAACGGCCGACTGCACATTGATGGCGCCGCGCAGGGGCGTGCCGAAAAGCTTGGAGAAGTCGATTGCCGCGATCAGGAGGTCGTAGTTCTGGCTCATCCGAATCTCTCCCGAACTCCGAGGATGCCTTGCGGGCGCACAAGGAGGATGACGATCAACACCACCAGTGCCACCAGAAACTTCAGGTCATTGTCGAGCCACAATGTGCTCATCTCGCTGGCAAAGCCGATCGAAAGCCCGCCGACCATCGCGCCGTACGCCGTGCCCAGGCCACCAAGGGTGGTGGCGGCGAAGATCAGCAGCAGCATCTTTTCGCCCATCTGCCACTCGATGATGTTCGTGAGCCCGAGGAAGATGCCGCCGGCAGCGGCGAGCGCCGAGCCGGCGATCCATACGGCCAGGATTGTTTTGTTGATGTCGATGCCCGACGACTCGGCCAGCGCAGGGTTGTCTGATACCGCTCGCATCGAGGTGCCGATGCGAGTCTTCTGCAACAACGTGGCAATCAGCACCAGCAGCAGGAACGCCACCGGCATGATGACGAGGTCTTTTGCCGGCAGCGAGATCGGGCCGATGTCGATGGCTTCTTGGATCAGATAGTGCTTGAAGCCCGATGGCGCCGAACCGAAGTAGATGACGATCACGTAGCGCAGCACGAATGCCAGACCAATAGACACCACCATCAGCGAGATGTTGTTCATCTTGCGGTCTCGTAGGGGTTTGAAGAGCCCACGTTCGAGCACGAATCCCAGCGCCGCGCCAGACGCCACACCGAGGAGCACCGGTATGAAGAACGGCGCCGACGGCATGAGTGCTTCGTACCCGAATGCGACCACGGCGCCGAAGGTGACCATTTCGGAGTGGGCGAAGTTCACCAGACCCGTGACACCGTAGATGAGGGACAACCCCACTGCGGCCAAGGCAACGAGCAAGCCGACCCGCAGTCCGCTGACAGCCCTGTTCAGGTACCGCTGCCATTCTGGGTCGGGCACGATCAGTGGCACCGCGCCGCCATCTTCGAGTCGGAAGGCCACGGGGAAGGCGGCCCGATCGAGTTCGGGGATGTCCTTTATGACCTCGTTGGTTGCGCCTTCGCGAAATCCGATTCCGTCGGGCAGTGTCGTGACGTCGAGTGTCACGGTGTACTCGCCGGTGTCGGTGATGGGTACCGACCACTGCCCCTCGGCGTTGGTGGTCGAAGTGCCGATCTCGCCCGACGAGTCCGAGACCGTGACGACCAGGTCCGGAACCGTCTCACGCCCGGCGCGGATGGTCCCATTCAGGACATGGTCGGGTTCTTGGGCTTGCGCGGGCGGTGTGAACAACGCACCGGCGAAGCTGACAATGAGCGCGCACAGGGTTACGACCAGCCCCCAGCGCACTATTCGAGGTGATAGCACGGGCCAAACCTATCGCATTGTGACGCTCGTCATGCTCCCGACAATTGCGGCGAAATCGCAATGCGACTGCAACAAAGCGAGCAATGCCGTTAAGATCGCGGGGCTAAGTAATCGCGGCGCCCATCGCCGTGGCCATGAGAGGGGCCCCTATGCAACGCAGCTTTATGCGTTTTATCGCCATTTTGTTCGCGCTAGCGCTATTCGCCACGGCGTGTGGCAGTGACGCCGACGAACCTGCAGTCGATGCAGATACCACGTCGGATTCGACATCCACTTCGGATGAGTCCGAAGATGCCGTGGACGAAGACGCCATGGACGACGAAGATGCCATGGACGACGAAGACGCCATGGACGAAGAGGCCATGGACGACGAAGATGCCATGGACGACGAGGCCGAAGCTTCCACGGTGAGCTACGGCCCGCTCGAGGATTGTTCTGCTGATGAGGGTGGTCTGAATATCGGTACGTTGTTGCCGGAGACGGGTGCGCTTGCGTTCTTGGGTGATCCGTTGATTCAGGCAGTCGAGATGGCGATTTGTGACATCAATGCTGCTGGTGGTGTGAATGGTCAGTTGATCACTCGTTCTGCTGGTGATTCTGGTACGGATCCTGATATTGCGAATCAGACGGTTGATCGTTTGCTTGCGACCGAGGGTGTGAATGCCATTGTTGGTGCTGCTGCTTCGGGTATTTCGGGTGCGGTGATCGACAAGATCACGTCGGCTCCGGCGGTTCAGTGTTCGCCTTCGAATACTGCGGCTGGTCTTGGTGTTGATGGCGACGACGGTTACTACTTCCGTGCGGCTCCTTCTGATGATCTTCAGGCTCCGGCGCTTGCTGACCTGATTCTGGGTGATGGTTTCACCACGGTGGCGTTTGTGCCTCGTGCTGATGACTGGGGTGTGGGTATGCGCACCTTCTTCGTTCCTGCGTTCGAAGATGGTGGCGGCGAGGTTGTTTACCAAGAGCCTTACGCACCTGAGTCGACGTCGTTCGATGCGGTTGTGGCCGATGTGATTGCTTCGGCGCCTGACGCGGTTGTGCTTGCTTCGTTCGAGGAAGGCCTGCAGTTGTTGCGCACCATGATCGAGCAGGGTGTTGGTCCTGATGTTCTGCCGATTTACATCACCGACGGTATGGCCTCGGGTAACTTGGGTGAACAGGTTGTCGAGGGCACTGACCTTGATCCTGGGATTGTCGAAGGCATGAAGGGCACGCAGCCATCGGCTGCTCCTGCTTCTGGTTCGGCGTTCTTCCCCGATTCCTTTGCGGCGTACGCTCCTGGCGTTGACACCGTGTTCAGCTCGCAGTCCTATGACTGCGCCATCATCATTGCGCTTGCTGCTCACGCTGCTGGCTCCAACGATGCAGCTGCAATTCAGTCCGAGATGGTCAACGTGACTCGTGACGGCGAGAAGTGCAACACCTTCGCCGACTGCGCAGCAATCATCGATGCCGGCGGCGACGTCGACTACGACGGTGCCTCTGGCCCCCTCGACTTCCTCGATGCCGGTGAGCCATCAGTTGGCGCCTACGACATCTACGAATACGACGAGACCGGCACCCAACAGGTAATCAACCAACTGGTCTTCGAATCAGCCGGTGCCGCCGCTCCTGCAGATGCCGCGCCGGTGGCTTCCTTCGGCCCAGCCGAGGATTGTTCTGCTGATGAGGGTGGTCTGAATATCGGTACGTTGTTGCCGGAGACGGGTGCGCTTGCGTTCTTGGGTGATCCGTTGATTCAGGCAGTCGAGTTGGCGATTTGTGACATCAATGCTGCTGGTGGTGTGAATGGTCAGTTGATCACTCGTTCTGCTGGTGATTCTGGTACGGATCCTGATATTGCGAATCAGACGGTTGATCGTTTGCTTGCGACCGAGGGTGTGAATGCCATTGTTGGTGCTGCTGCTTCGGGTATTTCGGGTGCGGTGATCGACAAGATCACGTCGGCTCCGGCGGTTCAGTGTTCGCCTTCGAATACTGCGGCTGGTCTTGGTGTTGATGGCGACGACGGTTACTACTTCCGTGCGGCTCCTTCTGATGATCTTCAGGCTCCGGCGCTTGCTGACCTGATTCTGGGTGATGGTTTCACCACGGTGGCGTTTGTGCCTCGTGCTGATGACTGGGGTGTGGGTATGCGCACCTTCTTCGTTCCTGCGTTCGAAGATGGTGGCGGCGAGGTTGTTTACCAAGAGCCTTACGCACCTGAGTCGACGTCGTTCGATGCGGTTGTGGCCGATGTGATTGCTTCGGCGCCTGACGCGGTTGTGCTTGCTTCGTTCGAGGAAGGCCTGCAGTTGTTGCGCACCATGATCGAGCAGGGTGTTGGTCCTGATGTTCTGCCGATTTACATCACCGACGGTATGGCCTCGGGTAACTTGGGTGAACAGGTTGTCGAGGGCACTGACCTTGATCCTGGGATTGTCGAAGGCATGAAGGGCACGCAGCCATCGGCTGCTCCTGCTTCTGGTTCGGCGTTCTTCCCCGATTCCTTTGCGGCGTACGCTCCTGGCGTTGACACCGTGTTCAGCTCGCAGTCCTATGACTGCGCCATCATCATTGCGCTTGCTGCTCACGCTGCTGGCTCCAACGATGCAGCTGCAATTCAGTCCGAGATGGTCAACGTGACTCGTGACGGCGAGAAGTGCAACACCTTCGCCGACTGCGCAGCAATCATCGATGCCGGCGGCGACGTCGACTACGACGGTGCCTCTGGCCCCCTCGACTTCCTCGATGCCGGTGAGCCATCAGTTGGCGCCTACGACATCTACGAATACGACGAGACCGGCACCCAACAGGTAATCAACCAACTGGTCTTCGAATCAGCCGGCTGATAGCCAAGCCGCTCCACGCGGCTGAATAATCTACGAACGAGACCTGGCTTCGGCCAGGTCTCGTTTTGTTTTTATTGCTCGCGGTTTCGCGTGCTTGCGTGCTTTGTGAAGCGCCCTGGGTTTTGCGTGGCTCTGGTTAGTGGATTCCAACCTGGTGTTGGTCGGTCTTGTTGGCAGCGTAGTGGGCTGCTTCGAACTCGTCTGGTGACGCGTCGTCAAGGTAGCTGTGGAT
>Ga0209187_1000438_pt1 | contig 73989 bp, 67 predicted proteins | sample BantaG_FD_187430 | JGI IMG/M metagenome (GOLD analysis project Ga0209187, IMG submission 187430) | Marine algal microbial communities from Bantry Bay, Ireland - BantryBay_4 metaG (SPAdes) (version 2) | ecosystem: Host-associated > Algae > Red algae > Unclassified | place: Bantry Bay, Ireland...
GTATTTTTGAACTATACAAAGAACGCACGGAAACTGATAGCAGGGCTACCAAGTTGAGTACGAGATGCAGTATAGTACAAAAAGACATGTTCAAAAAGTATAGTTATTTATTTTACAGTGTACTAAGGGATATATTTTTATAAAATTAGTCAAAAATATTAAGGCAACTGCTATCAATGCCAAAACTAAAATTGGGTAATAATCTATAAGGTTTCTTTCTGGTGGTGGTCCAAAACCAAAGCAGTTTAATTGCAATATTATTAATGAAAAAGAATTAGTCATAAACTTTATGGCACTACGGGAAAAACTGTGGGTTAAAATAGATTTGGTCCTAAACATTGAGGAGATCTCGTGTGCGAGTCCAACCAGATATTTCTTACGCTACGCTCCAGAAATTCGGTTGGACTCGCACACGAGATGACACGCTTTTTTTGTTGTTTTCAGTAAACCTGTACCCATAGTTTTCCCCGTAGTCCCAACTTTATTTTGATATAAGTTACTAAAAAATGATGAGTTACACAAATTCACGGATTCATTTTAATCTTTTTTGACTTACACTTTCAAATTCAAAGTTCTTTAACTATATTTGTAAAAATACATAATTTGGCACTACAGGAAAAACTGTGGATTAAAAGAGGTTTAGTCCTAAACATTGAGAAGATCTCGTGTGCGAGTCCAACCAGATATTTCTTACGCTACGCTCCAGAAATTCGGTTGGACTCGCACACGAGATGACGTAGTGCCTTATAATTTATTAGCTGTTTTAATAAAAAAACATAAACCCTCTATATGGAAGATATTATACTTAGATTAAACAAGGTATTTGACAGTAGAATTAGACTGTGCATTATGTCGATATTACAGTCCCACGACAGGATTGATTTCAATAATTTCAAGAAAACATTGAGTCTTACGGATGGAAATCTTGCAAGCCATATTAAGGCTTTGGAAAAACAGGAATACATTAAGGTTCACAAGAAATTTATTGGTAGAAAGCCCAATACGACTTACGCTATTACAGATTTTGGTAAAAAAGCGTTTGCAGAACATTTGAACGCACTTAAAGACCTTGTTGCATTTCAACCTAAAGGAGCTGTTTAATGGTTAAGATTTTTTTATCTAACAAAGTTATTGTTACAGCTATTGTAATCAATGCCATTGTCATTTTTGCAATGTCTTTTCCCGAATTGATTGACAATAAACCTTTGTTTATAATTGAATCTTTGTTCACGATCTTTTTTATGTTTGAAGTCATCGTAAAATCGCGTCATTTTGGTTTTAGAAATTATGCTGTGGACAATTTTAACAAACTGGATATTGCAATTGTGATTCTTAGTATTCCTTCTCTGATTCTGCCTTTGTTTTTCGGTATTCAAGTTACTTCCTTAACTTTGCTTAGAATTGTGAGATTGTTGCGCATCACTAGGATTTTGAAATACATTCCCAACATGAATCATTTGATTTCGGGAATCGTAAGGGCTTTTAAGGCTTCTATTTTGGTCTTTCTCTCTTGTTTTCTGTATATCTTTTTATTGTCGATTGTTTCTTGTCACTTGTTTCAAAATTCCGCCCCTGAATATTTTGCGGATCCCTTGATTTCCTTCTATACAACCTTCAAATTGTTCACTGTTGAGGGTTGGAACGACATATCTGATCAAATTTCTCAAGATAGTAGCTATTGGGTGAAAGGTTTTTCTAGGTTTTACTTTATGTTTGTTGTCTTAAGTGGAGGTATCTTTGGTTTATCCATCGCAAATGCTGTTTTTGTAGATGAAATGACGATGGACAACAACATCCTTCTAGAAGAAAAAATTGATAAATTAAACAATAAAATAGATAGACTGGAAAAAACGATTAGGAATGAATTATGAATTATGGACCGAGCGTCGGACCGTATGAATTATGAATTTGCATTCAACCACCTTGTAGAGACAAGGCATGCCTTGTCTGCGTATGCAGGCTGAATTATGAAGGTAACGAATTTTGCATTCAACAACCAATGTAGAGACAAGGCATGCCTTGTCTGCGTATACGGGCTGAATTATGAATTTATAGTTAACCACCTATGCATGCCTTATTTGTTGTCTGCGACTACCGACAGAATTATGAAGGTTATGAATTTTCTCGCTTCGCTCGAAAAATTCAAACATTCTCGCATTCGAGCATTCTCGCATTTTTTTCAATAAATAAAGTTAAATTTTGTAATCATCTCTAATAAGTACATTGTCCTAACGTATGTAGGTTTAAACTAGGTTAAACAAGAAAAAAAGTATGAATAAAATCATAATGTTAATATCGCTTTGTCTGATTTCGCTGTTTTCACAGGCGGAGACGACTACGGTTTCAGGTTCTGTGACAAATGCTTCTGAAACCGATACGGTTCGGTTGGTGGTGGACACGACATATATTGAATTGAATGAGATGCGCTTTAAGGAGGGTTTGGATGATTCTGATTTTAAGTTTGAATTTGATTTAACTGAAAATACAATTGCGGAATTTTTGGTCAATAAAACGAAAATCCACATTTATTTGGAACCAGGTGATGCTTTGCAATTGAATTTTGACAAAGATTCATTGGCAACGAAAGTGGCATTTGATGGTGAGGGAGCAAAAAACAATGAGTTTCTATTCAAATTCAATGAAACCTTTGCGGGTCAGTTTGATAAATATGCGACGGAGGAGGAGATGAAGTCTGAAAATTTAGATATTTTTGAGATGACACATTACGATCAATTGCAAAAGCAACAAAGCTATCTAAAAGACAATTTAGACAAATTTGAGCAGAGCAAAGGATTTCAGGAATACATTAAAAACCAAGTCCGTTATAACTATTTGGGTTCAATGGTGGCTTTTCCGATTATTAGAGCAAATGATGATCCTGCAAAAACAGAGGTTGATCCATTGCCGAGAGTTGTTTTGGAAAGCCTGAAGCCTGAGTGGATCAATAATGAAACAGCGATGGTTTCTCCACGTTATCGTTATTTTGTTGAAAATTATGTGGTTTATAAAACTTCTGAGCTAAATGAATTTAAAAAATTCCAGAATTATACAAATTCGGTAGAAAGTAAGTATGTCTATGCAAGACAAAACATCCAAGATGCTCAATTCAAATACTTTCTAGCCAAATATTTACACGAAAATTATGATCGTGTAAAACCAAGTACTGTTCGTTGGATTTACAATCATTTAAAGGAAATTGATAATAGCAATAAATATCATGAAAAGATCAATGAAATAGTTGCTGCTAAAATGTTAGAAGAAGATCCTATTGAAGAAGTGGTGGAGGTTGAAGAAGAATCTGCCTCCTCATCTGAAGTTTATATGAAAGATATGGAAGGCAATGCCCTTGATTTTAAGGATTTCAAGGGAAAAGTTGTTTATGTTGATTTTTGGGCCAGTTGGTGTGGACCATGCCGTTCGCAATTTCCACATGCCGCAAAACTAAAAGAACAACTGATGATGGAATTGAGTAAGAAAGAAAAAGAGAAAATTGTCTTTCTTTACATTTCTATTGATGACACTGAATCTGGTTGGAAAGGGGCAGTTAAGAAACTGGAAATGACAGGCTTCCAAGCTCATTCACCAGGTGGATGGGGATCAAAAGTTGTTAAAATGTTTAATATCAGTGGAATACCTAGATATATGTTGATAAATAAAAAAGGAGAATTTGTAGATGAACAAGCAAAACGACCATCAGATCCAAGTATTTTAGGAACATTGTTAGAATTAATAAGAGAGTAAATTATTTTTTTACTTATACTTAAATATTTCATAGTCAAATTAGTAGAATAATATTTTTCAGAATATTTACAAAAAAGGCAGTACAAAAAGAACTTTACAAGTAATCTAGCGTATTTTTATCAGTACAATAAGTGTATAGGTGACAAATACTACTGTATTTTGTCAAATGTGTACGTGCCCCCAGCTCTAAATTTTCTCACTTAAATAGAAAATATGAACTTTGTAAATAATATTTTCACTAAACTCGATTAAACAATGAAGTATTTAGTAGAATTCATCGGGACATTTTTCCTGATATTAACAATTGTAGTGACCGTAGGTGGTACAGCTGGGCCATTGGCTCCTATAGCTATTGGTTCTATTCTTATGGTTATGATTTATGCAGGTGGACACATATCAGGTGCTCACTATAATCCAGCCGTAACATTGGGCGTCTTTTTAAGAGGTAAATGTTCTGCTGCTGATGTACCAATGTATATGATAGCTCAGATAGCAGCAGGTGTTTTAGCTGCTTTTGTTGGTAAAATGTTATTACCATCTATGGGACCAACTGCTGTTGGAATTACTATGGGTGGCAATTTTGAAGTTGTACCTGCTCTGATTGCAGAATTTTTAGGAACCTTTGCATTGGTTTATGTTATTTTAAATGTTGCAACATCTAGCGTAACAGCTGGAAATAGTTATTATGGTTTGGCTATTGGATTTACGGTTACAGCCTGTGCTTATGGCTTAGGTAGTGTAACAGGTGGAGCATTTAACCCTGCTGTTGCGGCTGGTGTTATTGCTGCTGGAATGACTCCAGTTGCCAACATTTGGATTTTCTTATTAGCACAATTTGCTGGTGCAGCTTTGGCTGCAGTTATCTTTAAGATGGTTGACCCAGGAACAGACGAAGATTAATATTATATTTTAGGTGTTATTCATCCTTTATTATTAAAAGATATTAAACGTCCGCAATCTTCGATTGCGGACGTTTTTGTTTTTGGTACCTTTTGGCTTGCGTAAATTTTTATTTCTCTTTATATTCTGACATTCCTTTTTCTCCCTTGCCATCCAACCATTCCCATTCTAACATCATTCCTATTTTTCCATTATTATCTAGTTTTACTGTTCCAAGTCCTTTTCCTGATCTCAATTTATTTTCATTGGTTAAACATTGGTATACCAATTCCAATTTATCCTCTTTTAAATGACCTATTATTTTTCCATATCGAATGGTTCCACCATCATAATCTGCGGTAACTATATCATCTTCTTGGCTGAATTCAAATATCGTATCTGAACTTACTTCTCCGTTTTCACTATTTGAAACTACTACCAATGTTTTTTCGTCAAAATCTATTTCCATAGATTCTTCCAATTTGGGTTTTTCTTTTATTTCTGGCAAATCAAAGTCAAACTCCAATTTTTCCCTTACATAATTTGTATATGCAGCAGCTTTATGAGCAAACCATTTCTCTCTAACATCGCCAGAATTATCCACTTGATGTTTAAAATTACTAAAAGGCTTTCTTCCACTCAAAGCTCGAATGAGTCGTTCTTTGATATTCCTGTTGGACACTACATCAACAAAACTTTCCATTACTTGAAAACCCTCCCTTGAGGACATTTTTTCAATCTCCACATAATCGTCCTTGTTATCTTCAATTTTTTTCAGATTTTCGGCTTCCAGCTCTTCATATTCATCAGTATCATATATGTCATCAAAATCTAGTAAGTCAATGATTTCACCAGTTTCTTTATGAACATAACATTTCATACCAGAATCCAAAAATTGTTGGATGTGATCAATTTGCTTTTCAGTTAATTCCATAGCACGACAGTTTAATTTCCTCAAATTTAAAAAGCCTCTTGCGATAGTTCAAGTTTATTTACAAATTTTTACAAAATTAAAGAAATCCTAAAAATAACTCAGCGTCAGCTACCGACCTGTTTGAGGTCGTTCTTTTAACTTTCTACTGTTGAATAACCACTTTAATAAAATAAAAATAAGTTATTCAAATTCAGTCAGTTATTAATAAGTTATTTCTTAGCTTGAATTCAAATAAATATTTAATTTTGTAGGTTTAAATAATTAAAACTCAAAAAATGGATTTAACGTTCATCAAAGAAAAAGGACTAGGCATGGTTATAGAATACGTGCCGACAGTATTGTTAGCGATTCTAACCCTGATTATCGGATTTTGGATTATTGGAAGATTGGTAAAATTCGTAAAAAAGGCGATTATGAGGTCTGGGATGGATGAAACCCTGTCCAGCTTTTTATCTTCCCTTTTTAGTATTGCATTAAAGATTATGCTATTATTGTCAGTTGCAGGCATGTTTGGCGTAAATACTACATCTTTCATTGCAATATTTAGTGCTCTAATGGTAGGCGTTGGTATGGCGTTGAACGGTACGCTTGGGCATGTTGCCAGCGGAGTAATGTTGATGATTTTTAAACCCATTAAAGTCGGAGACCTTGTAACCATTGGCGGAAACGCAACGACAGGTACTGTAGATTCTATTAATGCGTTTAATACAACTTTAAAAACACTGGATAATAAGCGAATCATTATTGCCAACTCGAATGTTACTGGAAATGATGTAATAAATATATCTGGACAAGGAGAGGTTGGTGTTGAATTGACGTTCGGAATCGGATATGGTGACGATATTGATAAAGCAAGACAAATTATATTGGATGTTGGGAAAAGTTGTCCCCACGTTATTTCGGTCCCTGCACAAGGCGTAGTGGTGTCAGAATTGGGAGATAGTTCGGTTAATCTTGCAACTAGGCCTTTTTGTAAAAGTGAAAATTACTGGGACACGTTGTTTTTTATGCAGGAAAATGTCAAAAAAGAGTTTGATAAAAATAACATCGGCATTCCGTATCCTACGATGGACATCAATGTGGTAGGGCAGAATTAATGAATGATAAAATTACAAAAAAAGAGTATCCAAAATGGATACTCTTTTTTTTTGTAAAATAATCTAGCCTACTTTTTGAGTGGATATGATCCCTACCCTTTCGGCTCAATCTAAACTTGGAAGTATGTTAAAATTAGCTTTTATTAAATGCCTTTATTCTGGCACGATTTTCACTTGTTGCATTCGTTTTTCTTGTTTCGTTTGTTTCGTTTGTTTACTTTTACTTTTACCTCTAAAAAATAAATATAAATTTAGGAAAAGCATCAAACCAAGGTATATAGAAAACTCACCTATTTTACAACTTAAATTTTCGATTAATGATTGGTAGGTATTGGTTCCTAAGTTTAATTTTAAAATCATTAACGCAAATCCAATATTTAATAAGTAAAATCCTGTTTCGAAAAGTTTGTTTGTAGCAATCGCGATTTCTTCTCTGCCTTTAAATATGTCCATCATAAACACTTTACTATTTTTAAATAGTGTTTTAGAAACATAGAAAGTTAGCAATAAAACAATTGGCAAATAAATAGCATAGCCTATAACAATTTTTGTAGTTATCATGATTTTCTGCTTTATATTAATTTATGAATATATTTATTATTAAGGAATAGGTCATAAATAATTGCCCATTTTGATAGTTATCTTTTATTTTTTTTCTGCGTTATTTTTATTCACCGTAGCCCAACTATGCTTTATAAAAATGCCTTGAATAAAAATAAAATATAAACGGTCCGACGTTCGGTCAAACTTGGGCACTTATTTATGAACTATTCCTAATACTATAATATTTATGTAGTGCATTACTGCAATAATTAGGATTATAAATGCAACTTTGATTGAGAGAACTTCTATCAAATTCAAGCTAGTTTCAATGGTATTCCAGGATATAATGGTTACTGAACAATATCCTATATTTAAAAGATAATATCCTAACAATAATGATTTATTAATTTGATTGGCTAAGGCTGTATCTTGCTTTAGTAAGTTTTGAATAAAAACACCTCCATTTGTATAACAAACTCTACCAACATAAATAATGATTACTATGGTAATTAATAAGTAAATAGCGTATCCTAGGATATTTAGATTCATTTTGGTTTGATTTAATTTCAACTTAACTGCTCAATTTCTCCTTTCTAATTACAAATATAATCGTATTTTCAGAACTTTCAAAATAAATTGAAAGTTTTAACATTTACAATACTATCTTATGTAGATTTTGTTGAAAATCAATTGTTTATACATATATGGATATACTTTTGAGTAGATAATCATATGAATTACGAATTGCAAAAATTACGAATTACGAATTGTTCAAATGATTCGTGTTGGACCTTTTATCTAAATTAAAAATAGTAGGACTTGCGTCCTACCCTTTGATCTGGCATCCTTTCAGGACTTTACATTAAAAAAGGAGTAATGACAATGTCATTACCCCCTTAGTAAAGCGAAAACAATAACTTAATCCATTTGATTTCATCTTTTTCCTTTATACTGCATCAGAAAAATCATCCCGTAGCCCTGCTATGCAATGCTTTTCCTTCTTTGTATAAAGAAAAAATATTTCATCAAATGGCTCAATTTATTATTTTCACTTTACTTATCTAAATAAAATTAATTCTTTTACTGCGTTTATTATTTCAAAATTTCAAATCTTTCTGCAATAAATGTACTACCATTTATCATCCCGAAATAATCGCTAACAGTTGGATCAACTTGGAAAGCAGCAATGGAGGCATCAGCATCTGCCAAGACATTCCAGAATACTATTACAGCATATTTACCATTAGCATCTACCCCACTTGTGCGTCTAATAAATCCTGGTTGTAGACTGGCAAAATCTTGCTCAATCTCGGCATCTCGTGCCTCAAAAACAGCAGGCTCTACACCATCATTTAAATTGAAGGTCGTAATTTCAATCACATTCTCCTCCATCAATTCAAAGTTAATATCTGGGATTGAAAAGGTAGTATATCTTTCTGCACTAAATGTACTTCCATCTATCATCGCAAAATAATCGCCAACAGTTGGGTCTACTCCGAAAGCAGCAATAGAGGCATCGGCATCTGCTAAAGTTTCCCAAAAGACCATTATAACATATTTTCCATCGGCATCCACAGCACTCATTCGCTTTAAAAAACCTGGTTGCACGCTTGCAAAATCTTGTTCTATCTCGGCATCTCGTGCTTCAAAAACGCTTGGGTCCACTCCGTCATTAAGGTTAAATGTAGTTACCTCTACAACAATGTTGTTTAATTCCTCAGCCATATTTAAGTTTACTGTAAAAGACACACCTGGCTGAACATCATATCCTCCAGTTAGCTCTACTACAATAACTGTTTCTGAGTCTATTCTTAGATTTAAATTTGGATTATCACTAGTAAAACTTGTAACATTATGTGGCTCAGAAAAAGTGAAGTAATACCTATCAAACTTACCATCTGGGAATAGTCCAAAAACATTTGACCAAAATGGATCATCTTCACCAGGTAATACGGTGAATTCGATACTGTTTTCTGTAAAGTCAATGTCGTATAGTCCATTGATGTCACCTGCAGGAGTTCCTGATTGTGCTAGTGCAGTTGGAAACTCTGAAGTCGTATTGGACAGTATTGCAAATTCGTCATAGGCATCATCTGGCTGCCCAAATAAACTTGCATATGTAGCCTCAGCCTCACCAGCATCTTGCAAAGTATTTCTCATTGTAATATCCATTCCTTCTTGAAGAGGTGATGGGATATCATCAAAAATGGTATATCGATCAGCAGCAAATGTAGCTCCATCGATCATTGCGAAATAATCGCCTACTGTTGGGTCCATTCCGAAAGCAGCAATCGATGCATCTGCATCTGCTAGTGATTCCCAAAAGACGATTACAGCATATTTCCCATTTGCATCTACACCACTTGTTCGTCTTATAAACCCAGGCTGTAAGCTAGCAAAGTCTTGCTCTATCTCAGCATCACGTGCTACAAAAACAGCTGGGTTTACTCCTGCATTTAGATTGAAGGTCGTAATTTCAATCACGTTATTCTCTACCATGGTAAAGGCTATATCAGGAACTGCAAAGGTCGTATACCTTTCAGCACTGAATGTACTACCATTTATCATTGCAAAATAATCGGCAACTGTCGGGTCCATTCCGAAAGCAGCTATTGACGCATCTGCATCGGCAAGTGTTTCCCAAAAGACCATCACTACATATTGACCATTGGCATCCACCCCACTCAATCGCTTCAGAAAGCCAGGTTGCTGGCTTGCAAATTCTTGCTCAATTTCTAAATCTCGTGCTTTGAAGACATCAGAATCTACTCCTTCATTTAGATCAAATAATGTTACCTCTATAACAATGCTAGGCGGTGGGTTTAAGTTTACTGTAAAAGATACACCTGGCTGAAGGTCATAGCCTTCACTAATTTCAACTACAACAACAGTTTCAGAATCAATTCTTAAATTTACTGAAGGGTTATTGCTACTTGCACTAGTAATGTTGTGCGGCTCAGAGAATGTAAAGTAATATCTGTCAAATTTTCCATCTGGAAAAAGTCCAAAAACATTTGACCAAAATGGATCATCTTCACCTGGCAATACAGTGAATTCTATACTATTTTCTGTAATGTCAATATCATAAAGTCCGCTAATATCAAAAGGCGCACCTGTAGCAGGGCTTTGAGATAAAGCTGTTGGAAACTCTGATACTGTATTTGAAAAAGTAGCAAACTCATCAAAGGCGTCATCTGCTAGTCCGAATAAGCTGGCATAAGTTGCCTCAGCCTCTCCTGGATCTTGCAAAGTGTTTCTTAGGATGATATCTGTACCTTCTTGAGGTCCATTAGGAACTGTAACATCTCCACAAGTCCAACTCATCGTTTTATTAGTAAAGCCATACATAGCGACACAGTCATAATTACTCTGACTTGTACACATTGGAGCACCTGTATCATAGTACAACTGACCAAGCCCATTTTGATCTTCAACAAATATATAATAATGACCATCTCTTAGGTAAACAGAAATTGAAGGATTCAATTCACAATTATCTTTGCTTGCAACCGATTCTAACCAAGGAAATTGATCAAATGGTGTAAAAGTGGTTGGACTTTCTTCACATTCATAAATGACCTCACCAGCTACTGAAGCAATATTGTAAAATTCTAAACAAAAAGTTCCCCCTATATCTTCACACCAACACTTACCATCTTCAAAGTATAACTTTCCATTAGGCGCACAGTTTTCATTGCCTTCAATGTAAATAAACGAATATTCACCAAAATCATATTCGGTCGCTGTTTGGTTAGCACAACAGCTTTCACTCAATACCTCATCCAACCAATCGTAGGACGTGTTCTGTGCATACGACAAGGGTAAAATCCCTATAATCATAATCCAGGTTAGTAATATTTGTTTTAAATTCATGATTTATTGTTTAATGTTTATTATTTATTAAAATTGAAGTTGCTTTATTATTATTTAAATGTATTTATATCACAAACTTTAAAATCATCTGATAAAATTGGAGTCAACACTTCTGTAGGTGTTGTTTCGGTGTTTACTGTTAATGCCTTGCCATAGAAGGCAACAATGGCTTCTCTATTTGTCATAAATATTTTTATTAGTTTGTGACTAAAATATATTAATGCAAAATTAGAAAGCAGGTGAAGTGCTTTTACGGTAAAAAGAGGCTTTTATAGGGTGAAAATCGGAAAGTAATAATTTAATGCTTCTTGTATTGAAGGAAATTAGGTGAGAAATTTAGAAAACTTCTAGCGATAGGGTTATGACCTTGATTCTAAAACTGTTTAAACGGAAAGTATGGTTTAGGAATAGTTCAAGTTTCTCGGGTTGGAAAAATTATTATTAAATTTTATGCCTGTTCTCAACTTGATTGGGGCTGAACCTACAGTGGTTAAATACCAATTCAAAACTCATAATTCATAATTAGTTTACGGACTATGTTTGTTGCGAAATGAATTCGGAGAAGAGCCAGTGTATTTTTTAAAATATTTAAACAGGTTAGTGGTCTCGTCAAAGCCCACCATATAGGCGATTTCGTTTATGGTCAATTGTGTGTTGATTAACAATCTTTTTATCTGAACAATTAGAATTTCATTAATGAAAGCTTTTGCAGATTTATGAACAATGCTATTTGTAATATTATTCAGCGTTCTTGGAGTAATGTTCATCGCATTGGCGTAATAAGATACTTTCTTATTTTCAAAACACTCTTTTTCTACTAAATTTTGGAATTTTACAAACTGTGAAATGTATTTTGGGTTTTCAAAAACGTCATTTCCCTTTGATTTAATTCGGAATAATTTTATTATTAAAACATGTAGCAAACTCCTGATTATCTCCAAAGAGTGAGTATCTTTTACCTCCATATATTCTTTCTCAATTTGCTGTGAAATTTGTTCAATTTCTATAAAATCATCCTTTGATAACTGCACCTTTGGAGAACCTAACAGCTCATTAAAGAGTTGAAATAATTTATAAGAATGTTGCTCACCTAAATAATGAATCACAAAATTTTCTGTAAACACAAAGAGTTTTCCCTTCCCATTACTTTTGTAAAATTTATGAATACTATCTTTTCTTATTGTAAAAACAGTACCAGCACTATATTGATATTCGTGATAGTTTAGGCTATGAGTTCCCTTGTTTTTAGTTATCAGCATTATAGCATAAAAAGAAATTTTATGATTTTCAAATTGATTATGCCCTTTAGGATTCTTTGCCAATATCTCCTCCAAGTAAACTAAATCAAAATGTGATTTAGCGTTCTTTTTGTTGTTAAAATTTATTTTTTCGATTGCTTGTTTCATTTTTCTAATTGCAGCTTAGAGTATAGGCTGATTGTTTACTCCTATTTTTTTGCAAATATAGGTAAACAATTTTTAAGTCAAGTTTCGCGTGCCTTATGCATTTTCTAATTTAAAAGAAGTGTAGGCTAGTCAAAATCGGAGTGGCGTGCGATTACAATGAGGAAGAGTTATATAGTCGGCTTTTAATTTTTCTTAATTTTGGAAATTGTGGCGTTCTTTGATTTTTTTGGTAATTGCAACCTAAAGCTCCATTTTTAAGCATTCTTTTTTCAATTTTCAATATAGTATTAATTGAGTACAAGAAAACATAGCTACTTTTTTTTGGGATTTCATATTGCTAACAATTACACGCCATACTTGCGTTGTTCTTCCTAAATGTTCAGCAATACTTTCACATTGTAATTTCCCTTCTCTTATGGCTTTAACAAAATTACTTTTAAACTCCAATGTGGTAAATAATTTTCCTTTTTCAGGTAAGTGAGCCAAAGTAGAATATCCTGCTATTGTATCTGCAAATGTTGCAATACAACCTGCATACAAGTACCTAAGCATAAATAATCGACACATTTATGGCGGTCTCTTTTTCCGCTATGCGTCGTTAAAAAATATCACCAGAGCTAGGCTATGCAGAGATTTTTTGCCTAACATAACGAAAAAATAGCCTCGCCAGAAATGACGATTATTTATGCATAGGTACTTAAAAAACCATTTGGTGCAAAATATTCTTTTTTAACGGTCATTTCAGCATTCATTTTCCCTTCTTCTACATGAGTAATTTTTATTCCCAATAATTCGGGAAAATGCCCTTTACTGAGCTTATTAAAATATTCAACGTCACGTGATTTATCGAACGTAAATGTTTTCTGTATTTAGTTATTAAGTCAGTACAAGCCAGAGTTAAGTACTTTCATCTTCATCTAACCGTTTTTTGAGTTCGTCTAAAGATATGGTTTTTTCCTTTCTTTCTTCTTCGGTTAAATTTTTATATTCTTCAACAGAATCATTAATCGCATCCCATTGTTCTTTAATTTCCTCTTCTTCAAAGCTAACAAAAGTCATTTCATATAAGCAATGCGCAATTATTTCCAAATCTGTAAAATTCTCCATCGTTTCAGTTGACAGGTCCATTCCAAGCCATTTTCTCCATTCAACAAATTCAATCGCACAACTATAAGATAATGTATTGGGGTCTTTAACTTTAGATATTCCTGAGACATCAATATAACTGCTTGTCTCACCTTCCCAATCATCTACGACTTCCTTCAATTGAATGATCATATCACTTTCTAACTTATCCGAATTTATCAATTTTTCAAAAACGTTTCGATATTCATCAATCAGTTCTTCTTGATCTGGGTATAGATTTATCAAGGTAAGTTGAATGCTGAGCCAGTTAGTTGATTTTATTAGATTGAGTAGATTCATTTTTGGGTGGGGGTTTGGGTTAACAATATTGTAATTAATCAATATAGCTATAGCCATACTTAAAACACAATTTTCTCTTTACCTAATTCAGTATATATCTATCTTAACTTTAAGAAAATCTTTATAGTCTGGAGAAATTTTCAAATACGCGTGCATTGGTTTTTTAACATGACATTCAATACATAAAACTTCAAGATTACTTAGACTGTTATTTGATTTATCTGCATTTTTATGATGACAATGACAAAACTTTTGGTGCTCCTTTTTTGAGAGGTTGATTCCACAATTTTCACAGGTATAATTTTTCATTCCCCTTACCTTCTTACTAATCTCCTTGAAATTAGAAGGATAATTATTAATTGGCGCATTATTGCTAGAGCGAAAATTCGTGGTACTAATATCTTGACTTTTGTAAATACTAAAAAAATCATTAAGATTAAATTCGTTGAATATTATTTGTTTTTTCAAATCTTTTTCTTCTTTACTTTGTTCCTTATTACCTTTGTAATCTTTATAGTTAATTTTATCCAAGCAATTTTTGCAGACTTTTAAAGGTTTTATTAAATCTTTCTCTATTATAGTCTTGCCATCAATAATATTTATCTTAAAATATCCATCAGTCCGATCAGAAATGACGTATCTAGATTTTCGATTATTCTTAATAAACTTTCGAATTGTAGAACATTTAGATAGATGAAAACAATAACCTTTACTATGATGCTTAGGGTATTGATCTCGAATATAGAGTATAACCTTACGCCCTTTATATGTAAGAATATTATTCTTATCTGGAAGCAAATCATCAATATCAACCTCTACCTCTCCATTTTCGATCAGTTCTCTTAACTTATCATCATTAGTAGGAATCCATTCATTATCATTAAACGATTTGACAAGATTAGCTCCCATTTCAGTAAGTAAATCATTGAGTGGTGTATATTTATAGAAATCAATCAATTTCATTGTTCTAGTAAAATTTTAGCAATGCGTTTTTCAGCATTTGTTTTAACCCTAAACTCAACACGTCTCGAAAGCTCTGTATTCTCTTCACCATTAGACTTTAAAATTTGTTTACTTGAAGACAAACCATTTGCTGTGACATATTTTCGTATCCAGCTTAAAAGCTTCTCGTCTTTTTCATTTACTAATACATAATCTAATACATTTCTTGTTCTATCTTGAGATAATTTCATATTGTATATATATGCCATGTCTTTTCCAACTGTGGCATTCCAAATACTTGAAGTGTGACCCTCAATTCTAATTTCTTCAATATCTTCCTTGTATTTATTACTGTAAAGTATATTTACAAATCGAGGAAAAAAATCTTTCAAGATCACTTTAAATTCTTCTTTTATATCAGCAATACCTCTATCAAAAAGTATTTCAGGAGATTTAAACCTAATACTGAGACTTGATTTATCAATTTCAGCATTCCACTTTTTTAAATCACTTTTAAACTCAGTATTCAAAGCCTCATAAAGATCATCCTGTAACTTATTATATGTTACTGCTATTTCTTGAATCTTTTCCTTTTCGGAATTCACTCTTAACATATAACTTACAGCAATTAATAAGAAAACCATCATTAAAACAGACATTAAATCTGAGATTGGCAGCCACTGACTCTCATCATCGTTTTTACCCAATAATTCTTCCACTATTTATATATGTTTTGAAATTTCAACAACTTCTTTTAATCTTTTAGTAAGAGGTTCATAATCGTTTACAAAATGTTTTGACAAACTAGTTAATTGATTACCCAAACTATTTAAAGACTTAGTTAATTCTTCTCCTAATTGCTCATCTAAAACTTTGATTCTCTCAGAATTATCAGTTATCATTTTTTCGATATTATTTTTATAAGATTGAACCAAATCTCTTTGTGTACTCTGTAATTCTTTATAATTCTCCCTTAATACCCTTACATTTTCTTGTACACACTCATTTGCTGTAGTAGTCAAATTATTCATATTGCTTTCTATTATTGGAAAAGATTGTTTGGCTTTTTCACCTAAACTTGCAAAAGAATCCACTTCCGAAGATAAGTCTACTAACACCTTTTTTAACAACTCATTTGTTTCATGAATAATTTGATGATTCTGGGCTGTACTTTCTAATGTTACATCTATTCTATCTAACCCTTCTGCAATTTTCTTATAAGTTATAGTTAAATCTTCAATTTGCTCTTTGTATTCTTTTTGCCAATCAAGCATTGCTCCAATTCCCTTATTTAGCTCTTTAAAATTTTCACCAAATTGTTCATTTATCTTCGTATTAAAATCTTTCATTACTTGTGTTAATGCATCTATCAATGATTGAGAATTATCTTCTATCATTTTATCAGCAAATTCGTCAAAAGAGTCTTTCATAGATGTAAAGCCATCACTATTAGTAACTCTAATTTTCTGCAATTGGGTCACTATACTAGTATCACTTTCACTTGAAATAGAACTTGCAACTTTATTCATTGAAGCGATTATTTGCTCTCCTAAATTATCAGATTTTTTTCCTGTCACTACTTCCTTTATCTTGTAAATTTGAGGTACTGTTCTTACTAGAATATTAGCCAGCAAACCAGCTATTGAAGTAAGAAATGCAGTTTTCAGACCATCAATAAGCAGTGGAACACTGGTTGTTATATCTTCAGAATCAAAATTCAACAATCCAACAAAGACTCCAAAAAATGTGCCTAGAATACCAACAGTAATAACAAGGCTTGCAATGTAACCTTTAGAGAACCATTTTCTTAAAAACCTGGGTGAAACTAAAATTATTAATGCAACTATTACAGCGCCAATAGATAGTGGGGTCCATTCCATAATTCAATAAGTATTCAGTTAAATATACAAATTTGTAACAACATAAGGTTTTTCAACTCGTACCGAATTGCAATTACTATCCTCATATTTCAATCATTTTCTAAATATATAAATAATTTCTCACTTAATAATGAAAAACAATTATTTGTCGTCAATTATAAAGCAAAACAAAGATCATTCTAAGCTTTCTTTCAATAAGTCTTTTAAGTGAACAAAACCGAACAACAAATAGATTCAACATATTTTACTGCCTTCTCAACGAAAATTTATGAAATAATGCCCCTAATAGCAGCAAAGGAAGCGCGGAGGACGAACACTCCGACAGTGAACCCAAACACGCAAAAATACGCCCGATGCGAGTGGAAATGTATTGCAAGGGCAGTTCCTAGTAGCTATGAGATTCCACATCAAGTACGAAATGACGGGATAGAATGAATGCAATGCATTGCAACGGACAGCGGGGAGACTCTTTAATCGAAGAGGATACTCGCCGTCCCCTCAATCAAGTTGGGGGCAGGCTTAAATTCTCAAAAAAACAACACCAACACACTGTACATTCCCCCAAAAATTACTAACTTGTTGATTCATATTATGATATTTCCCAATACCCAAACCTATGTATTATGAAACTCAATAATGTATTTTTAAAAGCTATAACATTTTTCCTACTGTTTAATGTTTGCAGCCATTGCTTAACGGCACAGGATGCTTACCATAATTCATTGGTAGCGCAAATGCAGAATCAATTTGGTTTAAATATTGGTAATTTTTATATTAGCAATACGGAGGCAGGAACAATGGGGCAGCCTTATAACCATTACAATCAGCTTGACATAAATGCAACCAATATTGCTGCGAATGGTTTTAGTAAGGGTATTCGTGTAACTGCAAATACAAATGCGACATCTCAGCCCTGGGATTTTCAGATTAAATTTAAAAGTCAACCGATCCCTGCTGGACAGGCTGCTTTGTTGACTTTTTGGACAAGGGGAATTTCCGATGAAACCAATCGTCATGGGGCTGTTGATGTTTATCTGCGTTACCGTAATCAGGCTACTAATAATTTAGATGTTATTAAACGAACATTTGTAACTCTTGAAAATGATTGGCAACAGTGGTTTATTCCTTTTGAAACTGTAGGAGATACTGTATTTATAGGCTTTAGACTTGGAAATTTAGACCAAACTATTGAGTTTGGCGGTCCTGCTTTGATGGGCGGTTTTGGGGTAGATGTATCTCAGTTACCAGAAGTTGTAAGACACGATTCGTATGTGGGAAGTGGTCCGAATGAGCAATGGAGAATAGATGCAAATGCACGAATAAATCAACATCGACAATCTAATTTGACCGTTAATTTCGTGGATCAAGATGGTGATCCTGTTTCGGGAGCGGATGTTTCAATAGAAATGCAAAGTCATGCTTTTAGTTTTGGGGTTGCTCAAAATGCTATAATGCCTAGTGAAGATATTAACTATAGAAATAAATTAATCAACTTGGACGGAAATGGTCACGGGCTTAATTATTTTACTTTTGAAAGTGATTTTCAATGGCCTAATTGGGATCGTCCTAATGATTTTGGTTACTCCCTTAGTAGGCCGCAATTATTAGCTGAAGTAAATTGGCTTAAACAAAATGGTTTTAAAATTAGGGGGCATGCTTTGTTGTGGCCAAATAATCGGTATTTGGAGGTTGATGTTACAAATAATAGTACGGCATTTATCGCAAATGAGATCACTAATCATATTAGTGATGTTTTGTTAAATTCTGGTGTAAATGGTATTATTGATGATTGGGATGTTCTAAATGAACCTACTTATAATGTGGTTCTGGAGGATAAATTTGGTTATAATCCAGTAATAGATTTGTACAGTGACCTTTTTAATCAAGTTGAAAATCTTGATCCTAGTACTACAAGAATTTTAAACGATTATGTTATTCTTGGTACTGGTGGATATGGTGTGGTTGGAAAGGCGCGTCATAAACAAATCGTTGGGGATATTGGCAATACGGCAAGCATTCAGGCTCTTGGGTTTCAGTCTCATTTAAAATATCCAGTCGCTCCTGAAAGAGTCCTCAATATTCTAGATGAATACAATAATTTAACTGATATAATAAAGATAAATGAATTTGATGTTAAAGGAATTGACCCGTCTATTCAGGGAGATTATGTTAAAGATTATTTAATTGCTATTTTTAGTCATCCTAAGGTAGATGCATTTACTATGTGGGGCTTTAAAGACAATAGCGAATGGAACGTTTCTGGAACGCCTATTTTTGATGAAAATTGGAACTTAAAACCATCTGGACAATCTTTTGTTGATCTTGTTTTTAATGATTGGTGGACCAGCGAGCAACGCTTTTCTGATGCCAGTGGAACAACCAGTCTTAGGGCTTTCAAAGGTGGTTATTCTGTAAGTGGCAATTACAATGGCATTCCTTTTTCTAGAAATTTTGATCTAAATGCAGATACGACTATAACCATTGTATTACCTGTTGATGTGGTAGGTAATCAAATTAATTGTACTGTAAAGACATTGTTAGATGGCCCATACGAAACTACTTCTGGCTTAATGAGTGACAATTTGAGAATACAAGACCTTATTCCTGCAACTGATCCATATTTAGGTACAGAACAATTAGCCTTAAGTTTATTAAACCAAACAGGTCGAAATGCTATTGTGGATTGGGTGTTATTGGAATTTAGAGATACAAACAATCCCTCACAAGTAGTAAGTTCAAAACCAGCATTGCTGCAAAGAGATGGTGATGTTGTTGATGCGCAAACAGGTAGTACAGCAATAGAAATAAATGCACTTCCAGCTAATTATTATTTATCCATCAATCACAGAAATCATTTGGGAGCGATGAGCCAAAATAGTTTAAATTTTACAACAACGCAAAATATAGATTTTACAAATAGTACCACAAATTTATGGGGAACCCATCCGTGTAAAATTACCGATGGCAAAAATATGTTGTGGTTAGGCGATTCGAATATAGACGCTGCTTCTATCTTTGCTGGAGCCAATAACGATGTAAATGGAGTGTTTTTTGGTATACTAGCGAATCCTAATAATCCGCAATCTGTTATTAATTTTATTGTAAATGGATATTATGATTACGATTTTAACTTAGACGGGAATGTTATTTATCAAGGTGCGAACAATGAGCCTAATTTTTTATTCTTTAACATTTTAAGTCATCCAGGAAACACAAGCATGTCCACAAACTACATTATTAATGAGCAAATACCATAAATATTTATGAGTCTACTCCAAAAAGAGATAATTTTCACAAAATGGAATTTTTTAGATGAGGTTTGCATTTTTTGAGATTCGTTGATGCCTGAGCATCAGGGAATTGAGAAAGGTGCAAAGATCGCTAAAAAAAACATTTTTGATTTTTTATCTTTCTGGAGTGGACTCATTTATTAGCTTTTGGCGGTTGATTATCTGTATTTAAAAACTGTGGAAATCCAATAGGATTTATATCTTTGCATATGAGTCATACACTTATTTCTTCTCCCTTGCAGGGTTTTACGGATTATCGGTTTAGAAATGCCTTCCATAAATATTTTGGTGGAATAGATATATTCTATGCGCCATACATTCGATTGAATGGAAAAATGGTCATTAAACCTGTTTATGAGAGAGATTTAATGCCAAAACACAATGATACTTTAGTGGTCATTCCGCAGGTTATGACCAGTGATGCAGATGAATTTATTTTTGTTACAAAATACATTCAGCAATTGGGTTACAAGGAACTTAATTGGAATTTGGGCTGCCCCTACCCGATGGTTACCAATCGTGGTATGGGTTCTGGATTGATTTGCAACCCCAATAAAATCGACCATATCCTTGACAGGGTGCATTCAGAAACCAATGTCATTGTCTCTATGAAAATGCGAATGGGTTATGAGGACAGCAGCGAGATTCTAAATGCATTCCCCATTCTCAATAAATATCCACTTAAAAGCATCGGCATACACGCTCGGATTGGCAAACAACTTTATAAGGGTGGTGTTGATTTGGAAGGTTTTGGGCGTTGCTTGGAACATACAAGTCATAAACTCTATTACAATGGAGATATTACCACCGTCGCAAGGTTCGAGGAAATGGCAACGCGATTCCCTTCTATAGATCATTGGATGCTTGGTCGTGGTCTAATTGCAGATCCTTTTTTACCTAGCATGATTAAAAACAGAACTTCAGAATATCCTGAAAATAGGATTGAGATTTTTAGCAAGTTTCACGATAGAATTTTTACTGCATATGAGGAAAAATTAAAGGGCGGCAAACAAATTCTTATGAAGATGCTGCATTTGTGGGAATACTTTGCAAGATCGTTTTCTGATACAGAAAAAATCATTAAAAAAATAAAAAGAGCCAAAACAATTGAAGCGTATGACGAGGTTGTTTATGAGATTTTGGCTTCGAGATCCTCAGCCAACGAGGCTTCGAGATTTTTAGCCAACGAGGCTTCGAGTGTCTCAGCCTGCGAGACATTGAAGCATTTTTAAAAAATGTCATACCAAAAATTATGCAGCCTCAATTTCAAAAGTTGAAGTTATTATTTTAAATGTCCTCTTTTGTTAATGCTCTATACAAATTTTTCGTACCTGTTAATCAGATGTTTTTCGTACCATTTCAGCGGCGAATATTTATCCCTTTTTCTTTGCAAGCATATCCAAACCAACATCAACGATCATATCTTCTTGACCACCGACCATTTTTCTTTTGCCTAATTCTAATAAAATTTCTCTGGTATCCAAACCGTATTTTTTAGCGGCTCTCTCTGAATGCAATAGGAAACTGGAATAAACTCCTGCATATCCCAATGACAAAGTTTCTCTATCCACTCTCACAGGCCTTTCCTGAAGTGGTCGGATTAAATCGTCCGCAGCATCCATTAATTTGTATAAATCAGAATTGTGTTTGATGCCCATTTTATTTAATACCGCAATCAAAACTTCCAAAGGTGCATTTCCTGCTCCTGCGCCCATTCCCGCAAGCGAGGCATCCATACGATTGGCTCCGTGCTGAAATGCCACAACGGTATTTGCAACACCCAAAGATAAGTTATGATGGCAATGAATGCCAATCTCCGTCTCTGGCTTTAAAACATCTTTAAAGGCTTTTATTCTATCTACAACGCCATCCATTAACAAGGCTCCTGCTGAATCGGTGACATACACACAATCGGCTCCAGCATCCTCCATCAATTTGGCTTGTTCCGCCAATTTTTTGGGTTCATTCATATGTGCCATCATTAAAAATCCACCAACATCCATTCCCAACTCTTTTGCGGCGGCAATGTGTTGAGGTGCGATGTCTGCCTCTGTGCAATGCGTCGCAATTCTCACGGATTCTACTCCTAAGTCTCTGGCTTTTTGCAAGTCGTCAATCGTGGCGATGCCTGGCAAAATTAAAGTCGTCAGTTTTGCATGTTTCAATGAATCCTTGATTCCATCCAACCAATCCCAATCGGTGTGTGCGCCAAAACCGTAATTGAAACTGCCGCCAGCCAAACCGTCACCGTGTGCAATTTCAATCGCATCGACGCCAGCATTGTCCAATGCAATCGCAATTTCCTTAATTTTTTCTTTAGAATATTGATGACGAATGGCGTGCATTCCATCACGCAAAGTAACGTCTTGAATGTATATTTTATGATTCATTTTCTAGCTGTTTAATAGTTGCAAATCCACAATTCTCTCCGCTGTCGCTCTTGCTGCCGAAGTCATTATATCGAGATTTCCAGCGTATTCTGGAAGGTAATGACCCGCGCCAACTACTTTTAACAATACCGTTGTTTTTAATCCATGTCTCAAGCCCAAACCTTCTATCATTACAGGTTCACTCTCAGGAATATCATCAAATTGCACCTCTTGATGAAGCTGATAACCTGGCACATATTTCTGTACTTCGTCAACCATCTCATGAATGCTTTTGCGAATTTCCTCACGGTCCGCCTGTTCTGAAAGCACCAAAACCGTGTCTCTCATCACCAAAGGCGGCTCGGCAGGATTGAGGATAATGATGGCCTTTCCTTTCTCTGCCCCACCCACTTTTTCAATCGCCTCTCTTGTCGTTTCCGTAAATTCATCAATATTTGCCCTCGTACCAGGACCAGCGGATTTGCTCGCAATAGAAGCCACAATTTCACCATAATGCACCTTTGCCACCCGATTTACAGCCGCAACCATTGGAATCGTCGCTTGTCCTCCACAGGTAACCATATTCACATTTGGCACATCCATATTTTCCAAAAAATTAATTGGCGGCACCAGATAAGGACCAACCGCAGCAGGTGTCAAGTCGATCATTTTTTTATCAGGGAACGCCTGAATTTTACCCCAATTGTATAAATGCGCCTTAGCCGAAGTCGCATCAAAAACGATCTTAATGTCCGCCCATTCTTTCATTTTAATCAAGCCATCCACCCCTTCGTACGTGGTTGCGACACCCATTCTTTCCGCCCTTGCCAATCCATCAGATTCAGGATCAATTCCCACAAAAACCGACATCTCCAAAGACTTGGACAACCTCATAATTTTTATCATTAAATCCGTTCCAATATTTCCCGATCCGATAATAGCGACTTTGGTTTTGTTCATTTTTGTTTCTTGTTATTTTTGGTCTGCAAAACTAACAAAAAAGCCCATAAGAGCCATCATTCAAAGTGAAAAACACCGTCATTCCCGAATTTTCAAAACGTAGCTGAAGAAAATATCGGGTTGGACTCGCACACGAGAATGACTTGTCCTACTAATATAACCTCAACGTTGCCTGAGGGATTAGACGACAAAATTGAATCTATTCCCAGAAATAAGAAAGCCAGACAAAATCGAAATAACAGCCACAAAACCACTCGAAGGCAACCTTACTTATTCCAAATCTGGCAATGCATCTCGTTCCAATAATAACTCAATACTTCTTGCTTTTCTTAGTACTCGGTTGATAAACCCTTTTCTATCTAGTGTTTTCAACATATCATTTACACTTGCTGGATTTGCTCTAAAGTACATCTGAAAATCTGTATGAGCTGGTGCTACTCTATTCAGTTTTTGATAGTAATATATAAATGCCAAATATTGTCCTTGCTTTTTTGTGTAGTCCATATCTATTTGATTCATTAAATATTTGGCACAAAAATAATGACTAAATAACGAAAAAACAATAACTTTATCGTTACAAATTCAAAAGTTGATAAAATGAAAGTAGGTGAACTAAGAGAAAAACTAGCAAAGTTAAAAAAGGAGGAATTGATTAAAGTTGCTTCGGAGTTTTACAAGTTGATTCCGAAGGCAAAAAAGGAAGATTATGATGTTGATTCGTTTTTGGAGAGTCCTTTAAAAACTAAAAAGAAATCTTCTTCGAAAACGAAACTCAGTTTGTTTGAGCTGGATATTGATATTAGAACTTTTATTGAGCATGCAAAGGAAGGTTATTATTATCAATCAAACAATGTAATTTCTAAAAAAGAACGACCTAAATGGAGATTTAAGGTTAAAAATTGGTACAAAGAGTTACTAAACAGAAAAAGAGAGGATGTGGATTTGGAAAAACAAGCTGAATTACTTAGTGATTTGTATGAATTATTGTGCGAATCTTGTCATTATATAAATTTTTCTGGGGACAATCCCTTTCGGTCAATAGGAATTACACAGTGGGATTTTTATGATTCGGTCATTGGATTATTACAAGAAGCAAAGGGAAAATCAAATACAATAAAAAAATCAATTAAATTGATAGTTGATAATCCGTTGGATCAGAATACACTTTATTCTTCGTTAATGATGGTTCTAATCAAGACATATGAAATTTCAGACTTAAAGTATGCAGGGATAGACTGCGTTAAAAAATTAATTGTAGAAAATGATAATGCTCCAAGAACGAAGAGCAATACTTGGGGATTTTCTAATAATAGAGATTTCCAAAAAAAAAGAAAGAATAATAATTTGACAGAACTAGGCTTACGACTTTATTTGAGCTTAGTGGAAACAGAAGAAGGCATTGGTTTCTATTATAAACGCTATCAGGAAAGTAGCGAAGAAGTAAAATTGTATATTCTTATTAGGGTTTTGTTTAATTATGAAAAAAAAGAGCAGATTGTTATTGAAATAGAAAAAGCGATGAGTCAGGGTGTTAAACCAAGACAGAATCTTATTGATTTGATGAATAAAATAAAGAAAACTGGTAAGTTGCCGCAATATATGAGATGATAAACCATTCCTAAATCTCATTACTCTCAAAATCGTCTGTAAATTTTAGTAACAGTTTCTCAATAAAAAATAGTAGATTAGCAGCCGTTATGCAAAGAAAAACAAACTTACTGCCTTATGTTTCTTATGCCATCATTTTGGTTGGTATAATTTTGAGAATAATTGTATATTTACAAAATAGATCACTCATTATTGATGAAGCAAATCTTGCCCGAAACATTGTTGAAAAGGATTCTTTAGCATTCTTCAAACCTTTGAACTATGAGCAATATTCTCCACCTTTGTTCTCTATTTTAAGTAAAATAAATACGCAATTATGGGGCATAAACGAATATGCTCTTAAACTTTTCCCCTTATTAGGAGGAATATTTAGCCTTATCTTATTGCTGATTTTGTGTCGCATATTAATTGAACAATATCCTGCAAGATGGTATGTTTTATTCTTATTTTCCTTTTCGTTCCTTAATGTCAGATACAGTACTGAATTCAAGCAATATTCTTTAGATGTTGCTTTGGTACTGTTGTTTATATTATGGACCCTTAAAATTAAAGATCGCGATTTTGATTTAGGTTTGGTTATTAAACTTACTTTAGCGGGTATGGTTGCGGTATGGTTGAGCATGCCCATTATTTTCATATTGGCTGCTATGGGCGTTTTATTTCTTTATCAATCCTTTAAATTTAAAAACATCAAATTAATACCGCTTTTATTTATGGGCGGCTGTTGGTTGTTCAGTTTTGGATTGTACTATTTTTCCATTTTACACGCAGATGCCACTAGTGATTATTTGCAAAATTTTCACCGTGCATATTTCTTTAATTTATTTCCAACCAGTCTGGCGACCTTCAAACACAACATTGCATTGCTAAGGGAGTTTTTCTATTCAATATCCGATAAGACTTTCCTGTCGCTTGCATTTGTAGTCATAAACTTTGTGGTAGGAATATTTTATTTAATTAAACATAAAAGGACGGAAATTTTGTTATTATTACTTCCAATAATCTTCTGTTTAATTGCCTCTCATTTAGGAAAATATTCATTAATTCCTAGAGTTAGCTTGTTTTTATTGCCTTTAATCATACTAATAATTGGCATTGGAATTTCTTGCTTATGGAATAAATCTAATCGTTATTTTAAAGGGCTTTTGGTGATTATTATGCTTATTAGTTGCATCAATAAAAAAGCACATAAAATTTTCTTGAAAAAAATGGAGATGGAAGATAGTAAAGGTGCTATGACTTACCTTAAAGATCACAGAAATCAAGATGAATTAATTTATGTGCATCATTCGGGCGCACCTGCTTTTCAATTTTACAATCAAATGCATGATAATTCTTGGCACTTCAAAAATTATCACATTGCCACGTGGGATGAAATACCTGAAGCAAGCATGCCCTCATTGTTAAATGCAGAATCCAATAAGGCATCAAAGGAAGAATATTACTTATTTTTTTCTCATACTTATCCTCCAGCAGAAATCGAAAAAGTTATCAAATCTTCTGAAAAAATCGCTACAAAAACTGCCGATTATAAAAGTGTAGAAGCCCTTGTACAAAAATACAAGATGAAATAATTAAAGCTGATTTTACTTCTAAAAATATCTTTTCCCTCTGCCACCATTTTGGTTCATGTGTTTCGCCTGTCCACGTTGTTGAAATGCTTTTTCAAACTGGCGAATTTGCTCTTTTAACTGTGGCTCTGAAACTTTCAATGATTTGATGTTTCGGAAGTGTACTTGCGCTGCATTCCAGTTATTCTTTGAAGCTGCAAGACTTGCTCTTTGTAGATGAATCATCGCCGTTTCATCATCGGATGGCAGACCAATTTCAAGTGCTTTGGCAAACGCGACTTCTGCACCAGCATTGTCTTTTTTCTGCGAGCAAATCGTTCCTCGCATTAGGTAATAATAACCGCGATTGGCCGTGTAAAGCCATTCTGGCTTGATGGTTAAATTTAGATTTTTCTCGGCAGCAGCCATGTCGCCTCTTTGCAATATTTCAGCAGTTGAAGTAACCGTTCCCAATAGAAAATAACCTACCAAAAGGATGATTCCAACGATAAAAAACGGGCTGGCATTCAACAAACTACTGTTATAGGTCGAAATAGCTCCGATGAGGAAACAAACCGCTATTATCGCAAAACGTAAGTATATATTTATCTTAAACATGTTTTTTACTAGACTATTAGATACAAAGGTATGCTTTTTTAGGGGAAAAATACGTAATAGAATATCAATGTTGGTAATTTTGAGTGGAATGCTGCCATGCTGCATAGAAAATTTAATCTAATTACTCCCCTTGGCTCACTCCTTGATAGTCATCACTTCACTGTGTTAAAATTCCGAAAATTACCACCTCTAGCACACTTATTGGAAGTCATCACTTCACTGAGTTAAAATTCCGAAAATTACCACCTCTGGCACACTTATTGGAAGTCATCACTTCACTGTGTTAAAAAACACAAAAGCATTCACTTCATTTATACCTAAAAAAACCACCTTTTCGCAAGAGGGATAGAAGCGGCACCCCGCACTTGAAACTGCTTGTGGAGGCAGCCTGAACGATGGCTGAGGAACGAAGACAAGGGCAGGCTTTGCCGCAACAGCAGGAGCAAGTGTGGAGTATAGCGGATAGCCCGGCCGTCAGGCTTGCCCAAAAAATACAGCAACTAGATACAACTAAACATCAAAAAAAACCATCTTAAATTATATATTTAATAATTTAATAGTAACTTTAGTATAAGGATTACCTGTAGATTATGACTAATAACTGAACCTGTGCAACTTAACAATTACTGAGAAATGACTTTCTTGGTATGGATTCTGTTTAAATTATGTACTTAGTCATACTATGTGGTCCTTGATTTTTTTATCACAAACCTATAAAAGTATGATTAAATTTTACTCGAAGCTCAGCTGTTTGCTCTTGGGCTTCTTTCTAACCACTACCGTCGTCATGGCGCAGTTTACTGTCTCTGGGACTGTAAGTGAAAAGGATGGCGATCCTCTGATAGGGGCTACTGTTCTCGTTAAAAACACTACCATTGGTATCATTACAGATATTGATGGAAACTACTCTTTGGAAGTTCCTGGAGAATCAGCAACTCTTGTCGTCTCTATGATTGGATTTGCAGAACAGCAATTTGAGGTAAATGGTACATCTACACTTGATATTGATTTGGTTGAAAGTACTACCAATCTGGATGAAGTTGTTGTGACAGGACTTGCCACTACTGTTAAACGTAGTAATTTGGCAAACTCTGTAGCACAAATCTCTGCGAAAGAATTAGCTGGAATTGCAACGCAATCCACTATGGATGGCGCTTTGTATGGAAAATTTAAAGGGGCAAATTTAAACTCAAACTCTGGTGCGCCAGGTGGTGGAATGTCCGTTAGATTGAGAGGATTGACTTCTATCAATGGTAACAATCAACCGCTCTATATTATTGATGGTGTTTATATTGATAATTCTACTATTCCAGCTCAATTAAACGTGGTATCTGCTGCTGGAGCAGGTGGTAGTACAGTATCTCAGGATAACCCAACCAATCGTATTGCGGATATTGATCCAGAAGATATTGAAACCATCGAAATATTAAAAGGTGCTTCGGCTGCTGCTATTTATGGTTCTCGTGCCTCTGGTGGTGTGATCATTATCAATACCAAAAAAGGTAAAAAGGGTAAAACAACCGTTAAGCTTAGCCAATCAATAGGAACGACATGGCAATTGAATAAATTGGGGACTCGTGAATGGGATGTTGAAAAAATTAAAGCGGCTTTTGGAACGGAGGCTGATCCTGATGCAACTCCACACGTAGCTAAGTTTCAAGAAGCACAAGCTAATGGTACTTTGCGTAATTATGAAGATGAATTATTCGGTAACAAAGGTCTGCTATCCACTTCTAGATTGTCAGTAGGTGGTGGAAATGCCAAAACCCAATTTGTAGCTGGAATTACCTATAAAAATGATGAGGGTATTGTAAAAAATACGGGTTATGAAAAAACTTCTTTGCGTCTTAATGTTGATCATAAATTAAATAGGTGGTTGAATATTTCTGTTACAAATAATTATATAAATTCTACTTCTGATAGAGGTTTCTTTAACAATGATAACTCTGGTACTACAATGGGAGTTTCATTTGTAAATACGCCTTCTTGGGAGCAATTATTACCAGATAGCGAAGGCAATTATCCAAACAATACTTATGTTTCTTCTAACTTCTTGCAAACAAGAGATTTGATTACAAACAGGGAAGATGTTAATCGTTTTATCACTGGTGGAAAAATAACGGCTAAACTACTTACTAAGGAAAAATCTACTCTACAATTGATAGTAAGAGGTGGTGTTGACAACTATACATTGCGTACGACTGCTATATTCCCAAGAACCCTGCAATTTATGCAAGCGGATAACAGCTTGCAAGGGGCATCTGTACAAGGAACTACTTCTAACACCAATACCAATTTAGCAGCTTTTTTAGTTCAGAAAAATTATTCAGACAATGGTTTATCTTTTACTACTCAATTGGGTGTTACTAGAGAAACATTTGATAGAAATACCATTGTTGGTACTGCAACAGGTTTAAATGGTTCTCAAACCAATCTTGACCAATCTACAAATCGTGATTTGTTCCAGGATCGTCGTATACAAGAAGACAGGGGCTTTTTCGTCCAAGAAGAGGTTAATTATGATGAGAAAGTGATTGTTACAGTTGGGTTGCGTGGTGATAAATCTACCAATAATGGCGATGTCAACAAATTATATTATTACCCAAAAGCAGCAGCAGCAATCAACATTCACGAGTTTACTGAATTAGGTCCTTTAAGCAGGTTAAAATTAAGGGTTGCTTATGGTGAATCTGGTAATTTTGCTTTGTTCGGAAGTAAGTTTACTTCTCTCAATGGAGGAATCCTGGATGGGCAATCTGGTTTTGAAATTAATCCTTTATTGGGAAATGAAGAAGTTGGACCTGAACGTCAAAAAGAATTGGAATTTGGAACAGATATTGGATTGCTTAAAGATAAAGTATCTATTGATGCTACCTACTACATCAAAAGTGTAGAAGATTTATTGTTAAATGCCAATGTTCCAACTTCAAGCGGTTTTGTTCAAAAAGTAACAAATGCAGCTGAATTAGAAAATAAAGGTATTGAGCTGGGACTTAATGTGACTCCTGTGAATAGAAAAATGCTTAGATGGGATGCTCGTGTTGGCTTTTGGCTGAATCGTTCGAAAGTTACACGTCTGGAAATTCCTGCATTTATAACTGGTGCATTTGGTGCTACATTGGGTACATTTTATATAGAAGAAGGATCAAGTGCTACCCAAATTGTGGGCATCGGATCTGGTGATAATGCCAATGCTGGTGGATTTTATGTTTATGGTGATTCTGAACCAGATTTTAACATGTCTTTTATGAACAACTTGAATATAAAAGGAGTAGACGTAAACTTCTTATTTCATTGGAAAAAAGGTGGTGATAATATAAATTTAAGTACACTCTTGACAGATATTTATGGAACCAGCCCTGATTACGATGATAAGGGTTTAGATCCTTCAGGTGAACTTACAAATGGAAACTATCGTTTATCTCAATTAGGTGCTTCAGCAGAGCCATTTGTAGAGGATGCTGGATATTTCCGTTTGCGTGAAATAGCTCTTTCTTATAATTTACCTCGTTCTATTTTTAAAGATGCTTTCGATCTTCGTGTAGGTGTTTCAGGTAGAAATTTATTAAACTGGTTTAGCTATAATAGTTATGATCCAGAAGTTTCTAATTTTGGTGGTAATGGTTTATCAGGAGGTGTTGAAGTAACGCCGTTCCCATCTGCAAAACAAATAAATTTCAGAATCGAAGCTACTTTCTAATAAGTGAAACGAAATTAATAAATAGCCCCAATTTATTATCATCTTTTTCCGATTTCCGTCGCCAAAAAAGTAAATCGTAGCCCTGCTATGTTTGACTTTTTTCCCTTTGTAAATCGAAAAAATCTAACAATAAATTTTGGAACTACTTATTTATTTCATCTCACTAGCAGTCAAAGTAAATTAAATAAAAAAAACATATGAATAATATAATATTAAATATAGGCAAGGTTTTTCTGCTTTGCTTTTTATTAATTGGATACACTTCTTGTGACTTAGAAGATGATGGCAATCCAAATGGACCTAGTCTCGATTTTCTTGAGGCAAATGCTACTCTTAGTGATTTACAATTATTGGTAGTCGGTACTGAATCTCTAATGAGAGGTGATATTGGCTTTTATTATGAAGCCGTTTCAATTGTAGGTAGGGAAGCTTATCGTATTACTGGCTCTGATCCTCGATATACAACAGAGTTATTAGGTGGAGGAAGTTCCACTTTAGACAATAGTACATTCTATACAACACGTTCTTTTACAGGTCGGTATCGTTGTGTTCGAAATGCGAATATTTTACTAAATGCTGTAGCAAATACTAGTGAAGCATTGACAACAGAAGAAAAAAATGGTTTTATGGGCTTTGCTAAAACTGTCATGGCCTACCAATTATTATTGAACCTAAATATGCAGTACGAAAACGGTGTTCGTGTTGATGTTGCTGATAAAGATAATTTAGGTCCATTTTTGTCATACGATCAATCTCTAGCTGATATTCGTGCTTTGTTAGACGAGGCAAATGTTTTATTAACTAGTGCAGGAGAAGAATTTAAATTCAATCTTTCTAGTGGATTTACAGGTTTTAATACTCCTGCTACTTTTGCGCAGTTCAATCGAGGAATAGCTGCAAGAGTGGCTTTGTATCAGGAAGATTGGGGAGCTGCTGATGATTTAGTTGAGGCTTCTTTCTACAATATTGATGGAGATATGAGTACAGGTGTAAGCCATGTATTTTCTCAATCAGGTGGAGATAGTCCTAATCCGATGAGTTATGTGCCTGCGGGTCCAGATGCATTTGTTGCACATCCATCTTTTGTGACTGACATGGAAGAAGGCGATTTGCGTATTAGCAAAGTAGCTATTCGAGAAGCTGAAGATGAAGATGGAGAAATTGTTATAGTTCCTGCCTCGCAGGATGGATTAAGTAGCGATTACGATGTAGCTCTTTATTTCAGTCCATCTGCGCCTATTGTCATTTTAGACAAAGAAGAATTGGTATTGATGTCAGCAGAAGCAAAAATACAAAATGGCGAAACAGGTCTAGGATTAGAAGATATAAATGCTGTTCGTACGAGCAACGGTTTAGAGGCTTATTCTGGTGACGAATCTGTAGAGGCACTAATTGATGAAGTTTTGCACCAACGCCGTTATTCTCTATTTATAAGAGGTCATCGCTGGGTAGACATGCGTCGTTATGGTCGTTTGGATGACTTGCCGCTTGATCGTCCAGATGATGATGTATGGGTGCAGTTTCCTCGTCCAAACACTGAAAATTAATAGATTTTTCTAATAAAATAGGGTATAAATTCAATAAGGGCAAGTACAGTTTGTACTTGCCCTTTTTTTATTATAAGTTCTGGAGTAAAATAAGTTGTATTTATTTATTTCAGTATCCCTAAAGAACTTTTTTCTAATTATTGCGTTTTATGGGAAAGGTTAATTATCAATATATTAGAAATATTTATTCCAAAAACTAATTATTTAAATTATTAATTAATAATTTAAAAAACTTTATTCCAATGGTGGGATAGTTGATACAAATTTTGTAGTAGAAAACATTTTAAGAGGCCAAGCTGCTAAAAATGGCAAGACTTTCACTATAGAATCTTTTAGTAATTTCATGGAAAGCATTGTTAAATCTACAGTAAATATTCAATTGGATAAAGATAAAATTTTACTTAAATTGGTTTCCTCCCAAAGATTTGATGGTTTGAATAAAATTATGTTTTCAAGTTTAACTGATTTTATGGAATTTGCGGCAAAGTAAGATAAACCAAAGAAAAAAATAAAGTATTGAAATAACTCAAGTTTCGCATGCCTAATGCATTTATACTTTAAATGAAACGTTGGCTAGTCAAAATGGGATGGCGCACGTAATTTTCAACTTTCAAACTTCAACTTTCAACTTTTTTACGTACGGCGAGGATCATTTCCAATTTTGTAGTGTCCCCGCTGTCCGCTGCAATGTATGGAATGAATTGGAACAGGTTTTGGTTGTTTGGTGGAGACGCGATGAATCGCGTCTCTACGAATTGCTTCGTGGCAAATTTTTGCCTGAACATCGTTCCAATTCATTCCATACATTTCCACTCGCATCGGGCGTATTTTCGCATATTTAGCTACTCCGTCGCTCAATTTATCCTCCACGCTTCCCTTCCTTTATTGCATTTTTTTGAATTTGTCTAATTTTAGACAATTTGCAAAATTTGGACGCTTCATTTGTCCAATTCTTAAAAAAACACCTGATTGATTGTAAACTTATTACAAATTAAGCTGTCTAACTTTAGAGGTTGATGGTTTGGCTCTATTTTGAGTGTAATGTTTGGCTTCGCAAATGGTTAGTTTTTATGAAAGTAATCCAAAATTTACTTTTTATCGTTCGCTCCTTGTTTTTGTTGGCATTTTCATCAAGCTCTAAAAATGTAGAGGAAATATGGATAAACAAGGATGGAACTGGCAAATATAAATCAACTCAAGACCTCAGTACACTATTACCATTTATCAAAATGGCAATGCTGTCTAGTATTGAGGAAGAGGAGGATGCACTTATCAATAATGCGTCAGTAAAAAATGCTTGGTTGAAAAAGCTTAAAGAAATTTTCACAAATAATTCGGCTGATGTGAGTTTTGTAATAGAAGACATGCTAATAGAAATGTTTGCCAAAAAAAATGCCATCTTCACATTTGATTCATTTCAACAAAAATTCTTTGAAAGGGCTAGTAAAAATAGCATTGAGTTTACAACTATAGAAAAGGAATCTTTAAGCAGTTTTTTTGAGAGTATATCCAAATCTTCTTTAAATATTAAAATGGATGTGAACGAAGCGTATCTCATTATGACCACCAAACAGGCATTTACTCGTCTTGGCAATATTATGTTTTCTGGTTTGAATGAAACGGTGAATGTTTTTTCAAAAGTAGACAACATCACGAATTTAAGAGACAAACTACAAATTCAACAAGTAAAAAAAATGATGGGTTCTATTCCGCAATACGTCATGAAAGACGATTCAATATATGTTATGCGAGATCCCATTGATTTAGATTTGATGGATGGTAAAGCAAAGCAAAATTTTCAAATAATGAAAGGGATTATAGGACAACATACCTACAAAACAATTATTCATGCTCCTAACACCATATTATCCACCAATCAAGCAACCGCTACCTATGAAGGCAGCACGGTAACTTGGGAAGTCCCCAATGAAGACCTTTATGATACTAGTAAGGATTTGGATATTGAAATAAATTTTTGATTAGAATAATCAATTACGAATTGGAAAATTACGAATTACGAATTGTATTGAACCACACATATTTTGAATTACGAATTGTTTAATTGAATGTAGCTCTTTAATCTCCAGGACCTAATCTAGTATGATTAGAATTCTATTCATTTCTAAATTTACACACTATTTTTTTGTTTGTAACATTTTTGTACTTTATTCAACACAGGTGTTTTCTATTTTCTGTTTCAAGGATTTTAACAACCTTTCCTCGAAGTCTTTTATGATTAGTTTTGCCCAAAAATTGGCATACCAATTCATTTTTGATTCGATTGTATAACTACAACTTAATTTCAAGGACACCTTCCCATTTTCTAATTCTGCCAATTCATAACCAATTTTGTCAAACTTAAAATACTTACTTTGCAATATATGTCTGTCTGTTGGCAAATCTCTAAAGGTGGATTTATTTAGGTCAATTTTAAAATCAACGTATTTTAGATAATCCTTTTCTACTATTTTTTCGTAAAGCTTCAATTCATCCGTAAAATATCCTATTCGAATTTGCTCTCCATTAATATTTTTAATTTCAGATTTAATTGGTCTTGGCACTCCTATATAATTAAAAAGACCAGACTCATACTCATTTTCACTTATTTCATCAACCTCAAGAATGTTATCCCAAATCATCAATCTTTGAGCATCTATTTCAATTTTTGACAGTACCTCATAATTTTCTACTTTATTGTTTAAGGCTGATTCGATTGGTAAAAAAAGGAATGGTAAAATTACAATTGAATACAATTTATTGCTGCTTCTACTTTTAATTAATTCCGCAAAAAGTACTCCTGAAATTCCTGCAACTATTGTATATGGCAATGTCAAAATCAGAATACATAGCCAATCTTCAATTCCACTTGCCACTGACATTACAAAAAACAATAGAACACTCAAAAATGGAAAAAACAGTTGGCTACTCCTTGATTTTAATATTTCAGATTGTCCAACTAGTATTGGAATTAAACCAATTGTTATTGGCAAAATCCAAATAAAGCTTATACTATAAATACTGAAATCATACAATTCATAACCAAAATCTTTTTCACATAACAATCTATAGGCTAAACCGTAAGCTGCTCCAAGAACTACTCCTATGTATTTTTTTATTTTCATATTTCTATTGCCACCTAACATTGTTTATCCATCTTTTAGGGATAGTTCCTAAATAACTGTCCATTTTGACCGAACGTCGGACCGAATATCTTTGACTGTAATCATTTACAAATCAGATTTAAAATTTCTTTTTTTCCATTTCAAAATGTTAATTGATTTTATATTTTTCGATTACATTATGTTCTGAATTAAAAACAAATTCACTTCCATTTTGGTTCATTAATAGTTTGGATTTTCCAATAAATTAGCACAATAAATCAAAAATTACGGTGGCTCCAATAATGTTCATCATTTTCTCCGTAGAAACAGAACAAAAAAACAATTATAAAACCACATACGGTCCGACGTTCGGCTGTGACCCGCTCTGGGGTCGAACCGATCAGATTTTTTTCTTATACAATAAAACTGGAATGCGAGTTTATCTGGATAAATGATTCAACCATTAGTGCAAAGGGATGCGCGGAGGACGAACTCTCCGACAGCGCACCCAAATTCACGAAAATACGCCCGATGCGAGTGGAAATGCCTTGCAAGGTCGTTCGTTGTCGCTTTGAGATTTCGCATCAGGTGCGAAATGACGAAATGGTATGAATGCAAGGCATTGCAGCGGACAGCGGGGAGACTTCTTCATTGGAAATGATTCTCGCCGTACTAATTCAATTACGAAATATATAACCGAACGAGATCCCAGATATTTCTTACGCTATGCTTCAGAAATTCTGGGATGACGCTTTTTTATTGTTTTGAGTAAACCTGTACTCATAGTTTTTCCTGTAGTCCCTGTATTATTTAGGAGGCGGATTTTCCTCCTCTATCATATCCAAAAAGTCGTCTTTATTGTCGTCGGAAAGATCGCCGCTTTCGGATTCGAAGTCTTTTTTCTTTTTTTCAAAAATCTTTTGCATTGATAAAATGTGATCTTTGTATTCGTGAAAATCTTTTTTGGCATCTTCAAAGGCTCCTTTGAACGCTTCTACTAGATCGTCTTGGGACATGTTTCTTCCATTTTTGAAATAATTGGAGGCAACCAAGCCCATTGCATAGGTGGCAGAAAATGAGGTACTTGCTCCTACTGCTGCTCCAAAAAAGGAACCGAAACCTGGGATTAATTTTATTGTTCCCGAAACCAAGCCTCTGATGCCAATAGAACCAGCGACTACAGAAACCAATTCTTTTATAGAATCGGGAGTGATGTCTTTGTATCCAAAGCTGTTTCCTATTTCATAAACCATTGCAACTTGCACGGGTGTTACGAGGAAAAAACTGGAATATGGAATTGGAATGGCGCCCAATGCTCCTGCACTTATAGAGGATTTCAAAACCAATTTTTGATTGGTTTTTTCCAACACATCCAAGACTTCATCATCGGTTTTTTCACTTCGGTTTTTGTCAATAGAATTCACGATACTGTTGGTGTATTCCATTAGATTGTAACGCTGGAAAAGCTTTTCTTTGTCCACTAAATTAATGCCCAGTTGATTGCAAACTTTCTCAATAAAGCTTATTTCTTTGGGCAATAATTGTCCTTTGACATATCCTATATTATAAATATTTTCCAGTATAAAATATTTCAAATCTTTGGACTTAATTTCATTGATTAGAATTTTTAAGTCTGTCTTTATTGAATTTATTTCTCTTCTTTGAATCACTGAAAAATTCAATTTATAGAACAAAATATCCAATTGTCTCTCTTCATTTTCAAGCACTTCCCCACTCTCTTTAACAAATGAATCAATAACGATCAAAGCCGCTAATAATTCTTCATTGGAAAAAAAGATGCTTTGTTGGTTTGTTCCACAATAAGGACATACTTTGTTCTTACTTTTTATAGAAGCCAAACATTCAGCGTTTACGCATCTTTTATATTCTTTCATATCCACCCATATTTATTCAATAGATTTTGCCCGCCCATCATATCTGAACCGCAATCGGGGCAAAAACGCATTTCTGCATGATCATATTCTGCACGATTGATCGCATTATCGCAAACCTTGCAATAAATAAGGTCATTTAAAAACTGTTTACCAAATTTGGCGAGACAATGTGGGCAAGTTTTATTGGTAATTGACGTTTCATTTTTGCAATTCATGCATTCCTTTAATTCATACTTTTTGTAATTGCCATCTAAAATATTGAAAAAGGTTTGACTTTCACCAAATTTATGTGCCAAAGATGCTCTTGGAACAGGCAATGGATGGGTTCGTGAAATGGTTTTTAACCAAAACAACAAGCTGGCATATTCACTATCGTACAACAATCCTTCTAGGGATTTTCCTTGTACTAAAAACTCATCTGTGGAAAGTTTGTGCTTTGAATTTATGCATCCTCCCGCCAATTTCATACAACAAGAGACAATGACATCTGGATCTTGCACCACTAATAAAGAAGCTCTATCGGCAGTCAATTCGCATTTACGCATGTGAGATAAAAACAAGGTAGATAAACCTGTTGTAACCAAGGCTGCTTGAGCGGGGAAAATTTTTCTCACAAAATCCGCACCTAAAGAAGTGGTCATTCTAACAAGAATATGGTAAAATATATGCCTTGCCTTTATGTGCCCCAATTCGTGGGCAATGACTGATTGTAGCTCAGCTTCATTCAAAATATCAATTAAACTGGTGGTAAGAATAATGGACGGGTTTTCGATTCCAATGGCATAAGCATTGGTATGATAACTATTTTGAACAAAAAGATCAGGGGGAGACATGTCTAATATTTGACAGGCTTCAAGCAAGGATTGATGGATGCGAGAGTAATTTTTGTCGGTTACGCGTACTGCACTAGAATATAGCTCAACAAAAGCAGGAACTTCCGATAGATACTTTACCAATGTATTGATAAATTGGGAAATCATTGGTGCTTTTGATAATTCTTCAAAGCTGCTAATATCAAGAGGGTGTGCAAACGCACTATTACTTAGTCCAGGCAACAAAACTTTAGCCATCTGAGTGTTTTTAGGGTATAATAATTAGTTTTAAATCGATTCTATGCTAGTACATACAATATATGCAATAAAGATAGAAAAAACATTTATTAAAACCAAATATTATATTTTCCTAATTGAGAAATGTCCGTCAATGTTTCATTTCATAATAACCGCTTTTGGGAAATGAATTTTAAAACAAGCTCCATTGCCTAATTCCGATTCTAAATCAATATGACCTTCTAAATATCCTATGATTCTGTTGCACAAAGACAGTCCTAATCCTGATCCTTCAAATTTATCTTTGCTGTTGAGTCTGCTAAATGGTATGAATATTTTATTCCGATCCTTTTTGGAAATACCTATTCCACTGTCTTTTATATAAACGGTTACCCCTTCGGCATGCTCTTCGGAATATACCTTTACTTCTGGAACTGTATTCTCCTTGGTAAACTTCATTGAATTGTTCATGAAATTTTGAAATAATAAAATGATTGAATTTAGGTTTGACTTTATTTTTGGCAAATCACTCACTTCGATTTTAGCACCTGTATCTAATATCTTTTGGTGCAAGTTTTCTTGGGCTAATGAAAAAGCATAATTCAGATCAACCTCTTCGTCTAGGACCTTTCTGTCTGATGTTTCTATAAATACCATTAAATCATCCAATAAAGATTCCATTCTTGTAACTCCCTTTTGGATAAATTCATTAAACACCGCACTTTCATTTTTTTTCTCCTCACTTGTATGAGCATAAAGAAGATTTGAAAAACCACCAATTGATCGTAGGGGTTCTTTTAGATCGTGTGCAATGGAATGATTGAAGCTTTTTATTTCATCATTTTTCAATTTTAACAAATCCAACTTGCCTCTTTTTTCTTGGCGGTCATTAGAAGTAGATTCAACAAAAATTTCAGATAATTGGAAAGCCACTAGAAAAGTGATAATCATCATCAAGATATTTATTGCATTGCCATACGGATTTATAATATAACTAGAACTATTTAAATATATAATTATTCCTCCTATTATTAATAAAATTGTTGCATAGTAATAATAATATCTCCGATAATCATGATTTGTAAGATTTAAAATAGAAGCTATAAATGATATTACTAATAAATATTGAAAACCATAACTAAATCCATAATAAATTGTTGGCAATGAATGGGCAGTCGTCATAAAGATAGAGGTATTCAGGCTTTTTCTTGTAATATTAGCTTTACCAGCAATGAAGTATTCATAGAATAAATAAACCATTACCAAGAGTGCGTAGCATATCGCAAATTTCAATTTAAAAATTGAAAAAATAATCAACAGAACGAGAGAAAAGGTTATACTTTTGAGGACAGTCTCATTGTACATTCTAATATCATAAGCCTCCTCCTCAGAAGTATCTTCTGTGATTCCACCATTGAATCTGCCTTCGAGTAGTACTTTAAAATTAGACATTGACATAATACCTAATGTATTACGTTTATATAAAAAATATGTTATGAGTTTTGTAATTTAGTTAACCTTGCTACATAGTTACATAACTTTTACACTTTTATTTTCTGTATTTACTTCATTCATATGCTATTCCTTAAAATACAAATCAGTATTTATTCCATCTCCATAACAATTCATTGTATTGAAAATCAATAAATTAGATTCTACTAAAAACACTTACGTTGCACTAACTTTCCTGAAAATGTATGAAAATTGTATTCAAAAAAGTGAGATGGTAGATATATCTTTATAAAACTATATCATGAACAACCTCGAACAATTTTATTAACTCAATATTAAATCATGACAAATCGAATGAATTTTTTATCAGCCTTCTCCCTCTTTGGTTTCTTAGTAATTGTTTTTTCTTCTTGTAAGAAAGATGATATTCCAATGACAGAGATGGACCCAAAGTCAACATATAACCAATCGTTAGAAGCTGAAGTAAATCAAGAATGGTCAGAATCTGATACAAATCAGCAATGGTCGGAATCTGAAACAAATCAGCAATGGTCGGAACCTGAAACAAAACACCAATCATTAGAAACTCAAACCAATTATCAATTGATGGAAACTGAGACAAGTTGCCAGGTGATAGAAACTGAAACAACTTACCAATCGACGGAAGCTCAAACAAATCAAGTATGGGCTGAAGCTGAGATAAATAGACCGCCTGAAGTGTTTGTAGGTGGTGAAATGTTTGAACGTTTTCAACTTTCAACATTCAATTTTCAACCAAAAAAAAATCACCCTCTAGTTTTCCTAGAACTGCGGAGATTGTCATTGTTTTTCTTGTATCGAAAACTAGATTTACTATTTAATTTGCATTCGTAAACTTCTTCATACAATTTTGCATATTTTTCCCAAATAGTATGTGATTGTTTTTTTCCATTTATTTTTAATCTTTCTCCAGAAATATCAAAACTGTAGCTATCCTTATCATTTATCAATCCATCTTTTAACAACTCTACTTCCAACAAGTTTCTCATTCTTTCATCTTCGCCGTCATCTATAATTTGAGAATCTGTAATTTTCAATGCATCCATTCTGAGTTTTTCAACTCCTTTAATTAAATGTTTTAAATCTTTATCCGATGATATACTCGCTTGCATTTCCTTCTGATAGAAGTCCTCATTCTCAAATATATTGCGCATAGAATCTGCTTGCAATCTTAAAATACTAGCAATAACTTCTTTTTGTGGAAAAAAATCTTCGGAGTTCATTGCATCCATATTTAGAGTAGCACTTTCTTTCAATCGCAATATATTAGCAAGCATTTCATTATTTAATAAAAAATCTTCTGAGTTCTTTTCATCAAATAAACCTGTAGAATTATTATTAGATTTTGGCGAAACTGGTGGAGTTGGTGGGGTTGGTGGAGCTGGCGGAATTGGTGGGACAATCCCACTTGGAAAAGGTGGCGGTACTGGTGGAGCTGGTGGGGCTGGTGCATCTGGAATCTCACTTATTCTCTCATTAATATAATCCTCGTATTCATTATACTGACTTTCTGGAATGACTTTTCCATTTATTATTAATTTCTTTACCTCACCATTCTTTATTTCAAACTCCATATCTTCTTCTGTTCCATTAATTTTAAGTTTTATGTTTTCTTTCTTCTCTTTTTTAGTAGAATCCAAATTAGCTATTAAAGGCATCTTTGGCAAAAAATTATTTATTGGATTAATTGAAGAAAAAGCATTAAAGGTTCTTGAATTCGGTTCAAATTCCGCCTTTTCATTACTTAAATTTTCAATAAAATCTAAGGCTGCTTCCCGATCTAATCTTTCAGAAAATTTAGCATCTTTTAAATTCATTTTTTTGTCCTTTGACCTGAATTTAAAACTGTTTTTCAAGTCGCTTTCTAAAGCATTTTCCAAACTATTTTCCAAGTCGTTTTCCAGCTTGTTTTTAACTTCATTTTCTAGGGCAAAAATTTCGACATTTTTATCTGAATGGATGCTAAAGGAAAGCCCAATAACAGACAGTACAAATAAACAAACAACAATTAATTTTTCCATTTCACTTGATTTTTTTTGAGGTTGATTTAAAATCCGTTTTATTCTATTCAAAAGGTATTTTTTATTGCCCGTTGCAGAAAGTACTAAAGGAGTATTGTTCTCCACTTGCATACTTTCTAAATGCAGCAGCGTTTTTGCATAAATCAGGGAATCATTGCTAATTTTCAAAGCCAAATCATCGCAGCAATTTTCTCGTTCGGTTCTTATCTCATTAGACAACCACCAAACCATTGGATGGTAATAAAACAGGCTTTCAACCACGATTTGCATTAAATTTATGACGTAATCATTACGGACAACATGCGCTAATTCGTGTGCAATAATTGCTTCTAACATTTGTGGGGACAAGCCAGATACAATCGCTGTAGGTAATAAAATAATTGGTTTAAAAGCTCCCAATAACATTGGTCCATTTATTTGCTCGCTCAAGCCAAATCGGATATTTTTTTCGATACCAGCCTTGCTCTTTAAAGTCTCCAATAAATTGAGCCAATTTTCATTTTTGACGGATGAATAATTTCTCTTTAATTTTTCCAAATAAAATAATCCAAGCAGCATTTTTAATGAATACAACACAAAGCCAACGATCCAAATCCCTACTACCCAATTTAATTTTGATTCAAAAAATTGCAAACAATATTCCTTTGCACTAATATTTGGTGCAATATGAAGTCCTTCAGTCACTCCAAAAATAGTAGATTCAATGACCTTAGTTTTCATCAAAGATTCTGTTAAAACACTTCCATCATAAACCCAGAAAAAGGTAAAGAAAGCTGAAAGACAACAGACAAATAACCCTATCAAAGCCACACGATATTTAGTGCTTGAAGCAGATTGAGGAATTGCCAATAAGCAAGCTTTTACCACAATTGCAATTAGAGAAAATTGCCAAAGAGAATGCAAAACAGTCCAGCCCAAAGCAGGAATGCATTTATCCGATAAAATTTGAATGAACTCTATCATGATTTTCTGTTTTGGATTTTTTCAATCAATTCTTTTATTTCGTCCAGCTCTTCCTTCGAGCTATCTCTATTTCCCAAAAGTTGCATCATCAATTGCTGAGCAGAACCTTTAAACGTTGCATCAACAAAACGCTCTAATAGCTTTTTCTGTACATTCTCCTTTCTAACCTTAGCCGTATAAATATGTTTTTTTCCTTCCGCATCACGACTCACCCACTCTTTTTCAAGCATGATCTGCATGATCTTTAAAGTGGTGGTATAACCTACTTCCTTCTCTTTATTTAATTGGTCATTGACTAAACGCACTGTAGAAGCACCGTGCTCCCATAGTATTTGCAATACACCTAGTTCTGATTCTGTTGGATATTTAGTTTTCATATTTCATCCTATTTATCTACGAATGGTTTCGTACTACAAATATATACGAAACTATTCGTAGATGCAAATAATTACGAAAAGATTCGTAGGTTTTAACGTTTTATGACAGTAAAGTGCTTGGTATCAGTTACCCTTAGTTTGTAATAGTCTACTTATCGACAGCGTACCCGAATTCGCCAAAATACGCCCGATGCGAGTGGAAATGCTTTGCATTTATTGAAACGGATTGCGGAAATAAATTTGCGACGAAGCAGCGCAGGTAGACGCACGGCCGTGCGTCTCTACAGCGCACAAAACTAGTGACAATGAATGCAATGCATTGCAACGGACAGCGGGGAGACTACTTGATTGGAAATGATACTTGCCGTCCTAATTATGAATAGCCTCCATAGCTGGAAAATAATCGTTCCAACCTTTTGAAATTTCCTCAGCAGTCGGGTATTTATTATCTACCAAAGGAAAATAAGCCTGAATGCCAATGTAATCTAGCTCATCCCAAAAAGTTATTTTTTCAGCCACTTTCCATCGGAAGCAGCGTGTGAATCATTCTCAAGCTATCTTCTCTATGATATTCCACGGTAGAACTATCAAAATCCTTTTGACCACCATATGGTACGAGCGCGATCCATTTAATATTATTTTGAATAAATGGTTGTAAATTTGCAGAGTCCAGATGCCCAAAAATATGAGCACCTTTTTGCTTTACATCAATGGCATTTATACCTTTCAAGCTTGTCGTTCTATTTTCTAATAATAAATCCTTTTGGTGATTGACATTTTCATTGTTTGTTTGACATTTTGAGAATGTAAAAATGAAAAATAATAATCCGATAATGGGTAAGGGAATAAATATTGAATGAAGAGTGTTGTTATTTTTCATTTTGTGGGTAATTGGTATTGACGAATATTCAAGAGGTGAACCACACAACTTTCCATATTTCCGACAGTTAATACAAATTCCTGTTTTATTTTCGTGCCGTCAAAATATTCTGCTGGTTTCCAGTTTGGCATATTTCGAATGGTCGTCAATAATAATTCATCTACTTTTTCATCTTCGGATGTCCAGAATATTTCCTCATCCTTTATTTTCCCTTCTTCATCAATAATGAATTTTACGGCTGCTAGAGCATAACCTTGAAAAGTAGTATCTGGAATTTTATCAATTGCCTTTTCTTTCAAATATTCATTCAATTGTTCTTGCCCTCCGCAATATTCTGCCTCTATTTCAGGATCGATTGTAAACCTAAAATCCATCTCCATTATCTCATTATGTGACAATGTGTTCTCGGGAATATATTTGACATTAACATCAATATTTATGCCGAGATCAGCCATATTAATAAGGTCTTTTTGCTCTTGATTAAGTTTGTCATTTTCACCCAAAGCTTTCTCTATACTTCCTTTCTGGCTTGCCGAAATCTCAACAGAAATATATTCTCTTATCCACTCTGATTTGTAATTTTTATTAAGATCAATTAGGCTTTCGGCTTTGGTTAAATTTTCCTTTGTAAGTGATAGAGGCGGATAATTTCTATTCACTTCAAAATGTAACTCATTGGCGACACTATCTTGTGAAGAAGCGATTTGTGGAATTGCAAGTGTAATAAAGAGTACAATTAGCTTACTTTGGATACTGTTCATAGTACTAATTTACTATAAATTTATGAATAATGCCAACAGTGTTTTTCATTAGTCATTCTTCTTCATCGTTAAAAATTTCCCATTCTGAATTAACATCTAAGCAATTTGTCATCGGGAAAATATTTGGTAAGACTGGAATCTGAGAAAGTAAAATTCAGTAACTTTTGGGTAAAGGTTTAAAATTCATATGCCTTTAGACTTTTCAAATTCAATTAACTTTATAGGTGCTCCGTTGTGTCCAATCATTACTAACTCAAGTTTCGCATGTTTTTCAGCCTTGATAACACATTCGTAATCAATAGTTTTTGTCGGAAGTTTGTGGTTTTGTCCCTTACTTTTTCAATCGATAAAAAGTAAGCAAAAATCTTGTCAAAATAATGGTCCCGTGCTCTATGCCTACGCACGCCACCCCGATTTTGACTAACCCAACGCTTCTTTTAGTATAAATTCAATAAACGTGCGAAACTTGAGTTACTAAACGAATTCCTTCTGATGGCAGATTGGGCTGTGTCAATATATTAAATATTTTTTACCATTTATATTTTAGATCGTCATAAATCTCACCTGAATATTTCAAATCCTCAACTTTACATTTATATTTTTCAGCCTGTTTTTCTAACTTTTTTACCATTGCAGAATGCTCTTTTGAAAATAAAATAAATGGCTTCATATTCTGTAACAGCCTCTTGAATCTTGGCTTCCCATTTTTCTCTGATAAATGATTCAATCTTACCTCATCCAATATCTGTAATAAATAAGGCCCGAACATTATCTTATTTTCTATTATCCATTTCACATATTTTTCTCCATATACTTCATCATATTCTCTTAGTGCCTCCATTCCAACTTGTTCCAATCTGTAAATATTTGCTTGCATCTCAGGATTTGTTCCCAAATAACCTACTCGCTGTCTAATTAAATTTAAGGTTAGTATAAAATCAGGCCAATAAATATTGAATCCTCTATATTTTATATCCCAATACTCTGGTTCTCCCACATCATACTCTTCCCTGTTACCTTCCCAGGACTTTCTTAAACTATATGCCATGCTCATATAGAGATCACTATCTGGATTTTCTTCTCCTACATAATCTGATATTTCAGATACAGTTTTATAAAGGGATTTAAGATCATATAAATCTCCATATATTATCAAGCCTGTTCCGTATTCTGTTGGTTTTCCTTTTAGCATTTTATTTTGTTATTTTTTTTAATTTTATACTGTTTATCGAAAACACTTTTTGCATGTTCTGTACAACCATTAGGAGTTCAGACGTTATGCGCTTTGCGTGCCTTGAATGCTAAATATACTACATTTCAAAATACGGAAGGAGTAATCAAGCTTTAAATTTATCCATAATTAAAATAAATTAGGACGGCGAGGATCATTTCCAATCTTATTGTCTCCCCGCTGTCCGCTGCAATGAATTGCATTTATACTTTCCTGTCATTCCGCACTTGATGCGGAATCCCATAGCAACAACGAACGACTCCTTGCAATACATTTCCACTCGCATCGGGCGTAGTTTCGCTGGTTTGAGTGCGCTGTCGAGGAGGATTTCCTCCGCGCTTCCCTTGCTTCTAATGCCTGAATGCCTGAATGTCTGAATGCCTGAATGTAAAATTTGCTACCAACGATGCGTTGCACCTTTACTTTACCCAAAAACCCTCACTCCTTATTATAATTATCCCCCCAATATTTTGCAAAATAATCCTGTAATATCCGATGCCGAAAACGCCAAGAACCACCATCTGATTTTAGAATATGATGATCCTTAGCCTCCTCTAAAAACGCCACCAGTTTTTTAGGAATAAAACCTTTCCGCCTTAAAATTCCCCTCAAATGAAAATGCTGAATTATGGAAAAATGCAAAGCCCACATAGAAGCCTTAAAACGCTGATAGGGTTTGGTGATTTTTAAGTAGGATTGGTTGTGTTTTAGGTTATCAACCAAAGTTAATACCAGCACCTCAGAAAGATATCCATACTCGCCGTCCCAGAAAAGGCAAACAATATTTCTCCGCCATTTTTTCATCCATCAATTTTATTATTTTATTTATTTTACAGCAATCAAAATATCTACTTCTGCGTCTGTTGGATTTTGTGCTTTTTCTCCATATATTTCAAAGTCAGCTGTAAAGGCTCTATCTATATCTGATTCCCAAATTTCTAACCATGTTTGATAAACTACTGCACCTTTTGTTAAATCTCCTTTGGATATGAATTTAGTATAAATTCCTCCTTCAAAAGCCTGTCCTACCATTCCCTCTGGAATGTTTTCTAGTGAATCAACTTTACAGCCCAAAATTGTATCGTAGGGTTCGGTGTGATCTCCTTCGTAGTTGGTATAAACACAAAAAACAGACGTGTCAACCTTGTTTGGTATTTTTTCCGCAATGCCTTCTGACATAAATTTAGCCCATATTTTACCTATATCTTGAGCTGCTTTTCCGTTCTCATTTGTTGTTCTTACTGAAATTCCAATAACATTAAATGGTTCAATTCTTACTTTTTGCACGATTGTTAGTTTTAGTTTAGCGCAAAAGTAAAGAAATCTTGTGTCAAGGGTATTATTTGCAATCAAATTTTCACAAACAAAAAAGACACAAAGCAGCCATTCTTCAAAGCTACTTTGTGTTTTTATTAAATCAATATATTTGGCTCATGGAGGAATTTAGTGGATATGCTTTTAGCTATTGGCTTTTAGCTTTTGGCACTTGGCTTTTGACCAAAAGCCAATAGCTAACAGCCAAAGACCAACAACGTTTCCACTAAATCACTAAATCCTTTCATGAGCCATATATTTCTATATCGTAATTATTTCTAGTTAAAAATATACCTCAATCCAACCTGTGCTCTCCATCTTGATGTAAAATCGCTAAAGCCATAAATTGTATCGCTATTGGTTGGTCCTGTGTAGGTGTAATTTGGAGTTGTGCCGTCCTCTGCAAAACCTTCAAAGTTTAAAAGTTCGTAACTTCCAAAGTTTCCTCCGTCGCTCATAAAGAAGTCTCTTCCCCAATCTTTATTTATTAAATTCAAGAAATTAAATACATCCAAAGTGGCTTCCATACGATGACGCTTTTCGCCTGTTTTAATGAAAAATCCTAATTTACCTTGAACATCTAAAGTATTTTCCCAAGGCGTACGAGAAGCATTTTTCTCAGCATATTGCCCTCTCCTTCCATTTAAATAATCATCTTGACTTATAAATGCATCTAAATCTGCCCATTGATCTGCTGCTGAACTAGACTCGGTATCCACCAATACAATGTCAGAAGAATTTAATGGCACATAAACCAAACTTCTCTCTCTTGAATCTTCACCTGTCAAATTTCCTCTATCATTATAAATATGAGAATAAGGAGCACCATCTTGACCATTGTAAAACAAACTAAAAGTTGCGCTTATACCACCTGCTGCATCTGGAAAATTCGTCTTAACACTTGCAAATGCATTTATTTTATTACCCATTGCAAAATCAGATCTTTGTGCTTCTGTTAATTTATTTCTACCATTCACAGAATGCGCCCCTCTCCATTGTGAAGAGTTTTGAGAAGAAGTACCTTCATAAATAACATAACTGTCTCCATAAGTATAAGCAACACCTAAATTCAAACCATTGCCAAAAGTTTTTTGTAATTGAGCTGTTATATTGTATCCGTGTCCTTCATCAGCATCATTGTCACTTGCATTACTCGCTAATAAAATTCTTCCATAAGTCTCATCAATCTCATCTCCTCTATCATAAATATAACGATCATCACCCGTTCCTGTCATTTTATCCGTTTCCGTCGGATTTTTAAGATTTACATTTTCATAATAAATGCTATTCAAGTTTTGAGTATACATTCCCTCCACTGTTGCAATTACACCACCTGGCAATTCTTGATCCACTGCAAGACTGGTTCTAAATACTTGTGGGTATTTGAAGTCTTCCGCAAATAAATCAATTTGACCTGAAGGAATGACATCTGCTCCACCAAAATCTGTTACAGTTGGTTGATTATCCCAGTCCGCTATAAAAGGAACATCCTGTTGAAAAACACTTCCAACAGACAGTCCGTTGTTTGTAAAAGTTCCGCCTGGCCATACAAATGGTACTCTACCTGTAAATATTCCTAATCCACCTCTGATTACAGTCTTTCTGCTATCATTGGCTGCAATATTAAATCCTAATCTTGGAGACAATAAAAACTGTGTTTTAGGCATTTGACCTGCCCTTGCACCTTTCATATCATAGCCTGCACTTTCAATCAATGGAATGGTATTAGTATTAAAATTATCATCTACTACTGGATCATCTAGGAAAAATGGAATATCTAAACGCAATCCACCTGTTATTTTAATCCTTCTATTAACTTCAAATTCATCTTGAATATAAAAACCAAGTTGTGCTGCCTTAAATTCTGCCGCAGCCTTTGATCCATCTCCTGTTACATCATCCACTAAAGAATAACTTCTATTAAATTCTACTGCATTTTCACCATTGATAAAATCATCGACAGAATCAAATTCATAAGCTCCATAATTTTGTCTAATAAATAAGTTGTACATATTATAGAACTCGTTGTGCGTTCCTATTGTAATGGTATTTTTACCTTTAAATAATTTAAAATTATCCGTCAAAGTAAATATTTTTTGGTCCAATGCATTTCCCGTTGAAAAAGCTTCACTACCGAAACGAATGGTTCCGTCACCATCTTCAATTCTTACATTTGGAAAATTACTACCCAAAGCATCTCTATCATCTTTTACGGTTGTATACCCTACAATCAAACTATTTGACATATCGCTTCCAATAATAGAACTCAATTCAATAGCTGAAGAATTGGTCGTTGAAGGAAAAAGTATTCCATTGTTTTCAAAATTTATGGTAGTCGCACTAGAACCAAATACATTGGTATTTGTTCCTTTTGTGTAACTATGTCTTGCCGTTAAGGTATGTTTATCATTTAAATTAAAATCCAATCTTGCCAAAAATTTCTCCCCTTCCAATCTATCAGTTACATCTCCATAAGAACCAGGATCATAACCGTATTCATTTAATCTCGACTTTAATCTTTCAAGATCAGCAATACTAGAATTTCCCTCATAATTATTTGCATCAAAAGGATTTGGCGTTTCATCTCTTTGTATTTCTGCATTTACAAAAAAGAAAGCTTTGTTTTTAACAATGGGACCGCCCACTCTAATACCAAATGTATTGGCTGAAAAATCATCTACTTTCTCCCGATCATCATCACTGATTTCAAAAAAAGTTGGTGTTTTACCTACAAGATCTTGATTTTTATGCAACCAATAAACAGAACCTTCAACATCGTTTGAACCACTTCTAGTAACGGCATTTATACCTCCACCTGTAAATCCTCCAATCGTAACATCATAAGGGGCAAGCACCACCTGTAATTCGTCAATTGCATCTGGCGAAATAGGTGAAATTCCCGTTTGTCCTCCATTTGTACCATCAGCTGACAATCCAAATACATCGTTATTAATGGCTCCATCAATAAAAATGGCGTTGTAACGATTGTTTGTGTTCGCAAAAGAAATTCCGTCTCCACTGGTACTCGCCTGTGGAGTCAATCTCACAAAATCTTCTAAATTACGATTAATTGTAGGCAATGCTTCAATAACATCCGATCCAATCGTGGTTTCAGCACCTGTTCGCTCACTGCCCATTAAACCACCTGCCTGCACAACGACTTCATCGAGGGTTACGCCAGCGGCTCTCATTGTTTCATTAATAATTCTGTCTTTTCCCAAAGAAAGGTAAACGCCTTCTCTTAAAATGTTTTCATATCCAACAAACTGAATATTAACGGTATACGGTCCACCCACCCTCATATTTGATAGGTTAAAACGACCATCATCTCTAGTGACGGTTCCGTACTGTTTTCCTGTGGGCGTGTGCGTTGCCACAACTGTCGCAATGGCAACAGGATTCCCATCTGTGTCAACAATGGTTCCACTCATCGAGGAAGAAGTACTTCCCTGAGCGCAAACTTGTTGGTCAATAAATAGCAATGAAATTAGCAACAATAGTGTTGCTGAAAAGGTTAAAATTTGGCGACTCATATTTATGGTTTTAATTAGTTTATCTAAGATAATCACCAAAAACCAAAATATTTCCTTTGTTTATATTAAATATATGTTACTTATTTATTTGCAATACGTTAAACACTTGTTTATCATATAATTATGAGTAGGTGTTTTACAATCTATTTCTTTTTCATTTTTTGAGCGTTTCCTAGCTAAGTAAAGTGAAAAAAATAACTTGAACCAATTTATCATCATCTTTGTCCGATTTCCTGCGTTAAAAAAGTAACCTGGTTCGACATTCGATAGCCCTGCTACCGAATCGTCGGACCGCGAGCGTCGGACCGACTTGATTTTTTTGCCGAAATGTCGGACCATCGAGACGTCGAACCGTAGTAAATCGAAAAAATCTGAACGGTCCGACGATTCGGTAAATTTTGGCTCAGTTTATTCTTTTCACTTTACTAATAAGTCTATTTAACATTTTTTAGAACAGCATTTTTTATACTTTTTCCCACTACCGCAAGGACAAGGTTCATTTCTACCTACTTTTTTGTTTTCCTTTTTCATCGGTAATGACACAAATCCAGGCGTTGAAGGCGGTAAACTCGAAGAGTGCTTAGTAGTCCGCCCTTCATTATTGGCTTTACCGTATTTCATTCGGTAGCCATACCAATTCATGGCATCCTCATATCTATCATAAATAGATTGCGTTAAATCTCTTTTAAGATTTCTATATTTTGGATTATTAATATCAACTTCTATGGATTCCATACTACCCACAAAGCCGTCATAAATTAACCCTCGTTCATTCAGGCTTCTGATTTTTGGTAAAAATTCGTCTGCCTTAATGTTAATCAAGCTTACAACTATAGCAGAAACAACTTCTCCATCCAATGCGTCATTTTTATCCTCCATTTCTAAAAAAGCATCCAATACTGAGTGATACCAATCCAAAATTTCTTGTTGGCGATCAGGTTGATGCAAAAATAGTTGTTCTGCTACATTGGTGGGAATAATTCTCAGCACCCATGTTCCTGGAGCTAATAAAATTTCCTTGAGTTCTTCTAATTTACTGCTTCCAAGCTGATAATATGTTTCCCATAAATCCTCTGTCACATAATCACCCCACCAATAATCACTAAAATTGCTATCTAGTCTTAGGAAATTGAGAAGCGTTGGTAGGGCTTCAGTTGCCTGCAACTCTATCAAAACCCACATAGCGTGAAAGTGGAAAGCCCACCACTGGTCATCATCTTCCAAACTTCTGAAAAACTTATCTCTTTGTATACAGTCCATTATTATGGTTTCCATATCTTCGATAAGTGTTTTTCGAGGCAATTGTAATATTTGCGCTACTTTATCTTTTGGAATGGATAAATCGTGTTCATAAAAAACACGAACTTCTGAATGGTTAAAATCAGGAAAATTTATATTTAAACTCATAGGTATATTTTCGTAGCTTCTTATTTGAGATTTGTTGTCTTAGAAATCTCTCTCCTTTAATTCTTCTTGAACTGATTTAAATCTTGGTAATACTGATACCAATCCTCCAATAGAACAAAGGATAATTATTAAACTTGTTGTATCCAATTCTCCACCTGCAAAATAGTCTGTTAACACAAAGTATAATAGACCTAATATTACAGGTATGAATAGAAAAATTAATACTTTGGTGTTTTTTCTCTCTTTTTGTAGCTTTTCTGTTGATAGCTTTTTTATTTCTGACTTTTCCATGTTTTGAATATTTAGATTCATTATTGACCATCCTCTACATAATCCTAAATTACAAAAAATTCAGCTGTGTAACCATAACTAAATCCTAAACCTTTTCCAATGGAATGTGCGAACCTTCAGGAACTTTCACTGCTATTTCGTCATTTACATTCACTACACCACCTTCCAATACAATGCTCATTACACCAGATTTTCGGATCAAATTGCCTTTTTCATCTTTGTCGATTACTGCTTTTAACAATCCAGATTGAAAGGTATTTAACTGTTTGCACGGGTTTCTCAATCCTGTTATTTCAATTTTTACTGTCTCCCCTATTTCCAATATGGTTCCTTTCGATAAACCCAATAAATCAATGCCCGCAGTGGTTATGTTTTCACCTAATTCTCCTGGTTTTACAATGAATCCCTTTTCTTTTAATTCTTCTAATAATTCTGAATGGATTAAATGAACTTGTCTCAGGTTTGGCTGGCTTGGATCATGCGCTACTCTTGATCGGTGTTTTACGGTTTTGCCCATATGAATATCCCCTTCAACTCCTAATCCTTTCAGTAATTTTATTTGCTCACAATTGTATTTGTGAAAGGTGTATTTTTCGCTTTTGCTTAATGCAATTATTTTGGGTGTATTTCTAGTAATCAATGTGTCTTATTTATCTTTTAGATTTTCCTTAATTCTAGTTACAAAGTCTATTGACTCATTTACTGCTTCAGCAATTTGATTCACATTTAAAACATTCATTTTTATTAGATTCTCAACTATAAGTATTTTATCCTTTTTTATTTTATCTTCAAATGTTTCACCATACAAAGCAAAATGAATTTGATTTGCAAATTTTTGAGATTTTCTTGTTGTCATTTTTTCAGGATTTAAATAGGTTTGTAAAATCTCTCTATCAAATTGTAGAGCAAGGTTAGATGGAAGCTTTAAAACAAAATCTATAAAACGCAATAGATAAACAATTTTATCGGATTGATAATTTTTTTCTTTAGCTAGTCGAATTAACTCTAATTTAAACTTATATCGCTTCTCATAATCTTCTTTAGCTTTGATCAAATATTTACTTGCAAGTATAACTACTGAAAATGGATTCTTGCTATCTATCAATTCCTTTTCTTTCTGATTTTTTACTAGAAATGAATTGAATTTATAGAGAACTTCTGTACCAAAAAAATTATATTCATACTGGTTATGATTTTTAGGAACATCTTGACCAGTATAAATTGCCAAAGCTGTAACCTTTTGATTGTATCTATCAAGAATTCTATAAAAATAAGTAAACATTCGCTCATTGAAACCAGACTCAAATGAAGATTGTACTTCAATGTGTATCAGTATCCATTTTTCTTCACCATTTTTAAGTTTTACTTTAACAAGTTTATCATTTACAACCTTTCCAACCTTGTACTTATCAGCAATTAGCAGATGCAATTCTTGTTCCAAGAATTCTATAGGTTGCTGAAAATCAATTAATTTGTATGCATACGGAAGAAAAAACTTAATAAAATCGGGGAAGAGAGAAGAAATCACCTCTTTCCACTGTGTATCATAATCAATATTTATCTTATCAATTTGGCTCAATTGTATCTTATGTTTACTTTAAACAAATATAGTCTTTTTTATTGATGTTTTCAATTTTTGATTATATATGCAGTGGCAGAGTAAATTATAGTGAATTAGGCAATTAAAAAGGATTGTATAACGGCTGGGCAACCGTACAGATTGCCCCTACATTATTTCAAAGGCCTTTTCTTAATCATTCCTCCTTTTGCATCTTTTATGCTGTGCATTATTACAAATGCATTTGGGTCTATTTTATCTATTTCTGTTCGCAATTTTGACAATTCCAATCTCGTTATTAAGGTATAAATAATTTCGGTTTCCTCCAATGATTGTCCTCTTCTCCCAGAATAAAGCGTACAGCCTCTTCCCAGATTTTCAATTATTGCTACTCTAATTTGTTCATAATTATTGGATATAATTGTCACTCCAATATACTCTTCTATTCCTGAAATAACAAAATCAACCGTTTTTGATGTCGCCAAATAAGTTAACATTGCATACAAAGCAATTTCAATGGTAAATACATATGCTGCAACTGAGAAAATAATGATGTTTAATATTAGAATAAAGTCACCAATGGTTAATGAGGTTTTTTTACTGGCAAAAATGGCAAGTACTTCCGTTCCGTCAATAACAGAACCACCTCTAATTGCCAAACCTATTCCCAATCCCAAAAAGAAACCACCAAAAATGGCAATCAGTAATTTGTCATTGGTAATAATGGGAAATGGTATGAAATGAACGGCAATGGCAAGCAATACAATTGCCACGATACTTTTCAAAGCAAACCGTTTACCAATGGTAGAAAAACCCATCATTAGAAACGGTAGGTTTACCACTACTACTAATATAGACAAAGGTATTTCTGTGAGTTTGGCTATCGTAAGAGAAATGCCCATTACCCCACCGTCTATAAAGTTATTTGGCAGCAAAAAACCCTTCAATCCAAAACCTGCGGATAACACTGCCAATAAAATAAAAAAGCCATCACTCATTAAACGAGACAATTCAACTTTTGTACTTCTAATTGCCTTTTCAATTTGTGCTGCTTTAATTTCTTCCTCTTGAACTTTGCTTTTTACTGTCTTTGAAAATATATTCTGAAAAATTTGGCTCATTCAATTGTGTTGTTTGTGTTGTTTCTATTTGATTCATTTTCCACTATTTTGGTTAACCGCAAGGTTGGTCCTACCAATTCTACTCATACCATATTGTCCTTTTATTCAATATAACGTTTCCTATTTGTTATGTGATTGGCTTGGCATGACCACAATATACGACAAAGAGCTAAATATGGATTACAAAATTGTAAATATTTGAGGAATGTGTGAGCATTTATACCATTGCTAATGACAAATACAAGTTTCTTTAGGACGGTGAGGATCATCTCCGATTAAGGTGCGGTCCGACGTTTCGGCTCCCCGCTGTCCGTTGCAATGCATTGTGCATTTATTCTATTATTTTCAGTAATAAATTAACAGTTACAAAGATCATCCAATGATTTTGTTCAATGCATTTTCACTCGCATCGGGCGTATTTTTGCGAGCTTGGGTTCGCTGTCGGAGAGTTCGTCCTCCGCGCTTCCTTCTGCGCATTTGGTTTTGGACAGGTGAATTTTGATTTACCAGTGGTTTAACCTATAAATAACAGAGTAATTAAATGTGTTAATTTCATTATATTTATTGTTTTTATAAGCCAATTCTCATGCTTTTTAATCAAAGCAAATTCACTTTACAAAAGTAAGGCATTTTTCTATAAGGTTTCTTTATAAGGCTGTATCAAAATATCAGCAGGTATAGACAATGCTTTGCTCAACTTCCTAATAATGCTAATGCTCATTGGTCTTTTTCTTGAAAGTATTTCAGATGCACGACTTTTAAGTCCAATTAATTTAGCGAGATCTTTCTGTGTCATTCCCATTTGATCCATTTTAAACTTAATGGCTTCGATTGGGTCGGGATCAGGAAATTCGCCTACAGTTTTGGTTTCGTACTTCTCAATTAACATCACTAAAATTTCTAGCTCCTCTTGTTCATCAGATCCTTCTTTAGCATGAAATATTTTTTCAAGTCTATTTAAAGCTTTCGTATAATCCTTTTCAGTTTTTATTAATCTAAGTCTCATATCAAATTTTCAAATTTCTTTTGCATTAATTAAGGGATAGATGATAAATAAATGTCTGATTTTCAGCAAAGAGATTTTTTGAAATACAAGACAGAAAACGTAGGCATAGCAGGGCTCTGACGAGGATTTCTAACGCAGTATTTTGAAAAATATCGAAGTTGAAAACAGACAGTTATTTGTTTTCTATCTCTAAGTCATAATCTTTATGTGAACCAATAAATCTAATCCAGATGATTTGATTAACAAAAGTAATTTTGACAACTAATCTGTAATTGTTGCCTTTTATTTTAAAAATGATTCTATCGTTGCCTAATATTTTACAAGTACTAAATTGTTGTTTCACCTCATTTAAGTTTTTCCAATTTGCTTTCCGTGCTACTTTATACCAGCTTAATAAAGGTTGTTGAATGTCAGGATATTCCTCCCAAAATTCTCTTAAAGTACTTTTAGAAATTATTCTCATTGAGTTCCAAAAATAGGAACTTTAGGTTGAAATTCCAAATTTGGGAACTTTTTTATTTTTGTTCAATGCATTTTCACTCGCATTTAACCTTTACCAAATCTTACATTGCTATCAAATTCAACTATCGTCTTTTAAAAATAATTTATCTACTCCACTTTTTTCAAAGACTTTCTCATACTTTTCTTCATACCTCCATTGTAATTCTTCTATCATTTCATCATCTGTTTCCTTTCCTCCATTTTTCAAATGTTCTTTTGTCGCATCTCTCAATGCTAACTTTTTTGTTAAATAAAACCAAAATGTTTCTTCATTATATTCAAACACTTTTTCAAGCAATAACATTGTCATTGATTCGTTTAACTCTTCTCCATATTTTAACTCCTTAAACCAAGACTTTTAAAGAGAAATTTTCTTTATGACTGAAAATATATTCCAACAAATCCCTTGATTCCTTATTCTCAATATCAGCTCCAACCTTATTTGCACTTAAAACCCATTCTCCGTAAAACAATAATTTTACCAAAGCTTTGTATTGCTCATCTGTTAACTTTATGCTTTTCTCTTTTTTCATTCTTAAATCTACGAAATGTTGGGGAGTTTTTTTATTTCTTTTTTAGACCTTTTACAAAATTCTGTGAAATATATTTAGATGATATGGCGTCCTCATTTAAAACAAATGTATTTCTACTTTTTCATGATCCCAAACAAATTGTATTTTATTTTGGTTATTAATTTTACTGGTATCAAGTACTTAACAGCAATTCGTTAAAACTACGTAGTGAATATGGTCCTCCTCCTAGATTTCAATAATAATCTCTTAAATATATAAATCACTTTTCAAATTATAAAACAAAAACAACAATTTATTCATTAAAATGATCTTTTCTGCTATTTTTGGCAACCGCAAAGGTTGCCCCTACGAATACTTTACCCTCCAAAACATTCAAATTATACCGATCCTTCTTAAACCTCCGTCGTGAATTTTCGTCTAATTTCTCCCATAACATATCGCAGAGGAGGTCGAAATTGTTGACGTCTAGTTTTTTTCTTGGGATGAATGCTTTGATGCCTGCTTTTATTGGTTTTGGGGTGAGATTTTTTAGTTTGGTGATGATGCCATCATTGGGCTTTTGGTGTAAAATGCCTTGGTAATAAAAATCTATGTCTAATGGCTTGAATATTTCTTTATCTATGAAATTTTTGTAGAATAATTTGTCTCTTTTTTGTTCTAATGCAACTTCATTCATCCAAAAATCGAAATATTTTTTGTCGCAAAAGGGCAAGGTCCATCTGAGTCCTAATTTTTCAAAGGCTCGCATGCAGCCGATTTGGTATTTGGAAACTCGGTGGTCGAATCCCCAATGATTTAATGCGTGTAAAAAATCTTGTTTATTGTTAATTTTTATTTCTTTAAAATAGGTGGCTATTTTTTTGTGGAGTTCCTTTTTATTTAATTCTAAAGATTCGGATAGGAAAAATTTCTTATTTTGTAAAATATATTCTATTAATCCATTTATAGATAAATCAATCTTTGACCATGCTATGTCTGATGGCAGCCAGCTTCCTGCTAAAACGTCTGCTCCGAATCCAGAAAGTACGATGCTATTTTCTTCCCAACCTACCCTGTTTTTATACGCTAATAAGGCGAGAAAATCTTGTTCGTATGGTAAGGATGATCCATTGAAGGCGTAATTGGAATAAGCTTGGTATTCTGCTGAGAAATATTTTTCAAAAACTTGTTTGTCAAAGGAGATGAATTGCCAATCGACACCTAATTTTTTACAAATTTTCTCAGCAATTTCACGTTCAAAACTGTTCTCTTGTCCGTAGGTGAAGCATTTGATGTTTTGGTGTCCTGCTTCTATCATTTTTGCTAAAATGAGTCTCGAATCTAATCCGCCTGACAATGGAATTAAAATTTGATTATTTTTGTTCTGTTCATAGATCCTTCCAAAGACGTCGGCTAATGTTTCTTCGTATTTTTTTTCTAATTGAGGAAGCGAATGTGTTTGGGCTTGGATGTTTTTATGTTTGTTTAAATAGGTATCAAGGAAAAGCTTTTTATTTTCAAAAAGCAATATGGAACCGTTGGGCAATCTTTTGAAATCGCTGAAAAGCAGGTCGTCATTCAATGTGAAACATGAGGATATAAATTGATCTATTTGTCTTCCTGGATAAGACTCGTTTTTGGTATCAAATTGGATGCGATCTCGTATTTGAAGGAGATCATTTTCCAAAAAATAAAAAACTGGGAAACTGGAAACGCAATCATTGACCATCAATAATTTTTCATCATCGTAAAAGACAAATGCAAAATGACCTGTTAAGTTTTCAAGAACATTGTTCAATGATGCGGAAGAGAGATTTTGATTGATCATTGTAGCCAAATCTAAAACGGATAGTAACTTGTTTTTGTGACAAACGTTGCCTTTTAGGTAAAACTCAAGTTGAGGATGCTTTGCCCATTTGTAAACCAATTGATCTTTTAAGTGTATTTTAACGCCTTGCAACCTTTAGTGATTTTTTTTAAAATATTTTTAACAGTATACCATGATTAGACTGATTAACTTTGGTGCTTGGGAATAGAGAGAAAATGAATCTACGAGAAAAAACAATTTTAGTAAAGTTTAAAAAATAATTTCGACATTTGTACTACAATATTTTCCAATATACGTCGTCAAAAATACTCGCCGTAGCCCTGCTATGCCTGCGTTTTTTTTCTAGTATATTGAAAAATCTTTTTGTAAAAATGCCAAACCTATTATTTAAATGTTACTTATCATTTGCAATTATAAGCTTTTTACTTGGCTTTATGTCTTGTAATCCTCCAGATCCCGAAAAACAATTGATCGGAAAATGGATTGGATTTTACAAATATAGAATTTCTGCGCAATCCTTCCCAGCAATCATCAAGTTTAATGAGGATGGGACTGCTATACAATTTGACCCTCAAACTGGTGAAAAGGAAGTTCAGTGGGATTGGATTCAGGATGTTTTAAAGGTGGATACAGTTGATTATTTGGTTTCTAAAATTACGGAGGATTTTCTAGAGGTAAAAATAAAAGAATTAAAATGTGTGTTTAAAAAGGTTAAGGACGAACCACAGGTTGTTCCTATATCTGAGCAGCTAGATTTGATTAAGGAAAATTTTTGGGTCAGAAGAAATGAATACATTTATGACAATGATTTTGGTGTAATTGAATTGTCTAAGTTTGAAGACGATCATCGGTCGTTTTTGAAATCTTATTATGTGGGAGCTGAATTTATTTTTGAACAACAGGAACGTGATAGAATGACTATAAGTGAATTTGATGGACAACTTTTTCTTTCTGAAAGTGATTTGTATGTGGGACATGATACGACTTTTCTAAATTTAATGCCCATAGAATTTGAGAACGAAAATACTTTTCTTGCTTGGGAATACAAACAGCGAAAAGCATTCAAAAAGAGGTTCTGTAAATCTACTGAATTTGAAGTGGTTGATAGTTCATTTTATAAATGTCAAAAAACGTACATCAGACCTTATTTTCAAACCAACTTGGGATACAAGAATGACAAACCTGCCATTGAAGAACATTTTACAGATATTTTTCAAAAGCAATATTTGGAAACAGATGACGGATATTTAACTGTATTGTTTGTCGTAAATTGCGAGGGGAAAATGGGAGAATTTGAATTGCAATTGTTTGATCAAGATTTTGAAAAAAAAGAATTTAGTTTGGATTTAATAAAAGACATTTTGCAAAAAACAAAAACGCTAAATGAATGGAAAGTTGGGAAAGATTCAAAGGATAAAAGTAAAAAATTAGATAGCAGAAATCATTTATTGTTTAAATTTAAAAAAGGAAAATTAACCGAATTATTACCATAGCAAATATTTGTGATACCTATTAAAAAAATATCGTTGCTTTTTATAGTTTATGGATTGTTTGCAATGCTAACACAGTCCTCTCGTTCAATAGATGAATTTAAGTATTTAAATCTTTTGTCCGCAGATAAAAGTATGGAGGTTGATGGTATTGAGGGAGAAAATGAGATACTTTATGGAAGTGGTCGAGCAATGCTTTATTATGGTGAAATTGAATACGGCAATCATTTGATTGATAGTGCGGCACTTAGGGGTAGTGCTATTATTTATCAAAATGGTGCCTCTACTAATTTGTTATTGGGGCGGTATAGAAGTGGGATGAGTTATTTAAACAGTGCCATTGTTAATGGGAATAAATATTCCATTGGTTACAAAGCTTGGTTGATGATGACGAATTTAAGGGATTATGAGCAAGCCATCATTTTAATAGATTCCTTGGAAAAGGTGGACGGAAAACCGACTGTCGCTTATGCAATGAATACAACTTTGTTAAAAGGCATTGCCAAAAGAAAGGCTGGAAGATACGAAGATGCCTTATTGGATTTTGATCTCTACATCATAGAAATAAATGCAGACAATCCATTGAAAATTGATGATTATGTATATTACTACAAAGGATTGACTTATCAAGAAATGGGTGATCCTGAAAAAGCAATTGAGGAATTCAATCATTTTATTGAAGTGTATCCCAATGGTCCTGAAGCGCATTATGGAAAAGGCAATGTGTTAATAGAAGAAGGTGAAATTAAGGAAGCATGTAAATGTTATAAAATCGCCCGCGAAAAAATTAGATTGGGGTATTTGCGTGGTTTTGTATGGCACGAAATTCCCGATCAGGTTTATAAATCTGATGTTGTGGAAAAATTGGATTTGTATTGTAAATAAGGGCAGACACAAAGCCTGCCCGTACACACATATATAGATAATTATCTATTTTCTATTTTTCCTTTCTTGCTAATTTCGTAGTTTATTTTAGAAATAGAGGAAAGGGTTTCTGGATTAATGTATGATTTTTTTACGGTAAATATATCATTGGAATTAAAAACATATCCTTCCCAAACATGTACCTTTCCCTCTTCATACTTGATTTGTGCTATTTGGATTTTATCAGAATATTTCTTTTTTCCATCAAATATTACCAAGTAGTAAATCAGCTCTTGTTTTTCAGCTGCTAATATTTTCTCTGAATAAACAAAAGAAGTATATGTTGCTGACACATTTGTTTTTGCGATGAATGATATTTGTGAGCAGGAATCCATCGGAGTGTAGCCTCCACATCTTTTATAGACGTTCTCTTTTTCTGAGTCGCTCAATATAAATTCGTAAAAAATTGGGTCCATCAATGGATGCTCATCTGGGTTTTCAAGTTGATGAGACATAAAGTTCTCGTCAATGACAAAAGGAACTGTTTCGTTTTTAAAGCTAGATGAAAATTTATTAAAAATAAGTTGACTATTCGCCGTGAATGTACAAAATGTTAAAATTGCTAATACTGTAAGTAATTTAAAATTCATTGTTAATTTAAGTTGTGAGTGTTTCTTGTTAAATATTCGTTTACACTCTACTTTAGCAAAAACAATGCCCATCTTGATTCATATATGGATTGAAAACAATATTATGCCTATTTATATGCGGATTGTGTCGTTTTTTGGCTGTTGGCTGTTGGCCTTTGGCTGTTGGCTGTTGGCCTTTGGCTGTTGGCTGTTGGCCTTTGGCTGTTGGCTGTTGGCCTTTGGCTGTTGGCTGTTGGCCTTTGGCTGTTGGCTGTTGGCCTTTGGCTGTTGGCCTTTGGCTGTTGGCTGTTGGCTGCTGATTCTTGACTGCCAGCTAAAAATTAAAGACCAAAAGCTAAAAGCCAAAAACCAAAAGCTAAAAGCTAAAAGCCAAAAGCTAAAAGCTAAAAGCCAAAAGCCAAAAGCTAAAAGCCAAAAGCCAAAGGCCAAAGGCAAAAAGCTAAAAGCAAAAAGCAAAAAGCCAAAGGCAAAAAGCCAAAGGCTAAAAGCCAAAAGCCAAAGGCTAAAAGCCAAAAGCCAAAGGCTAAAAGCCAAAAGCCAAAGGCTAAAAGCCAAAAGCCAAAAGCCAAAGAAAACCAAAATCACCACGTAATCGGGCGATAGTCTTTCAAGAATTTGCCGCACCAATGCTTTCCCGTATTGATTCCGTCGAATAAAGGGTCCATTACCCTAGCCGCTCCGTCAACAATGTCTAATGGTGGCTGGAAATCGTGAATTTCTTCTTTTTTTCGGGCAAGTTCTATCGGATCTTCATCGGTAACCCAACCAGTGTCAACTGCATTTGTGTATATACCGTATTTTGCAAAATCTGAGGAGGACGTAAGAGTCATCATGTTTAATGCGGCTTTCGCCATGTTTGTGTGTGGATGGCGAGCTTCTTTGTGAAAGCGGTGAAATTTTCCCTCCATAGCCGTAACATTGATGATGTGTTTCATACCTGTATTGTCCTTTTTCATCAGGTTAACCAAACGATTGCACAAAACGAATGGAGCCACTGAATTAACCAATTGTACTTCCACCATTTCCGCCGTATTGATCTCGCCTAATTTCAGTCTCCAGCTATTGGTTTTTCTCAAATCAACTTGCTGTAAATCGGCGTCTAGTTTGCCGTCGGGAAATACTTCTTCAGACATCAAAGAGTTGTCCATACTATATGGGCTTTGAGACAATTTTGCAGATGCAGTCAGACCAATTCCGACTTGTTTACCATGCCATGTAACAGGGAGGTTTTTGTCCTGATTTTCATCAATTGGACTCAATGTTCTCAACTCCTGAAGGCAAGCTTCGTGATCCGCTAAAACATCTCTTGCCAATGGTGGCAATTCTTCAATCGGGCGTTCTTCATTTGCCATTAAATGTTTGTAAAAACCAGCAGGCCGTCTTACTGTTTGCGCGGCATTGTTTATCAAAACATCCAATCTATCGTATTGCTGTGCTATGTAATTGCAAAATATTTCAACACTAGGAATGTGTCTTAAATCCAATCCATGTATTTTCAGGCGATGTCCCCAAGTTTCAAAATCCGATTCTTTGGAATAACGCAAAGCAGAGTCTACTGGAAATCTTGTTGTGGCAATTACTGTCGCTCCTGCCCTAAGCATCATCAAGGTAATGTGATACCCAATTTTAAGCCTTGAACCCGTAACCAAAGCGACTTGACCACTCATATCTGCTGTTTGAAAACGCTTGGCATAATTGAAATCACCACATTTAGAACACATCGTATCATAAAAGTGATGAAGCGTATCAAAAACCGCTTTACACACATAGCAATTACGTGGAGATTCTAATTTAACAGCTGGTCGTGATTCGTGATCTGGCAATTCAATCATTTCGGGAGCGACAAAAATAGATGCTTCGCGAGCACTTCTTATTCCCGTGTTTTTTCGAGCGTGTTTGTCCTTCTCAATGATCTTTCTTTTGGCAGCTTTTTTCCCATCTTTCTTGCGTCGAATGTACTCCTCTCTACTTGGTCTTGATAGTCGTCCTGCCGCAGTTATGAGCGCAATTCTTTGCTCCTTAGGAATCTCAAATATTTGATTGGTATCGCTATTTAATGTTTGTAAAATAGCTATGCATTGATCTATTTGATCTTGACTCAGTTTCACTTTTTCCTTTTCGATTTCCATTTATTGTAATTGCTGTGTTTGGCTGTTGGTGCTTTACTTAATTTATACGGATGGAGTTATTTTAGTTTTGTAATATAAATCCTTCATAGAAATCTCAATATCCAATGATTCAAATTTTACTGAACTATCTAAGCCCTCATATCTCTTTATACTCCATAGATCACTATTTCCGCTTTTATAGTGAACATCTACTACATATTTATCTTGTTCAATTAAAACATATTCTTTGAAAGATGGTATTTGTCTATACATATAAAATTTGTCACCTCTGTCATAACTTGCTGTTGACTTTGACAATACCTCAACAATCAAAACAGGATTTGTCACTGACTCTTTATATTTTTCACCCATCTCTATTTCTCCACAAATCACCATTGAATCTGGATACACATAACTATTGCTAAATTCAATAAATAACTTAATATCATTATTGAAGGATTGGCAATCAGATCCTCTATTCTTAAACCTCTCCCTCATTTCAGCATTGACATTTAAGCCTATAGTTGAGTGATTTAAAGTCCCTCTTATAATTGTATGATTTAAAGTCTCTCTTATAATTGCATGATCTAAAGTTCCTCCACCTAAAGCATAAATTTTCCCATCATGGTATTCATATTTCGTATCCGACTCAATTTCATAATTTACGTATTCTTCAACAGTTAATTTTGGCAATTTATGAGCTTTCATTGTATTAAATTTTAGCTAAACAATTCGTAACTTTCAACCTTCAACTTTCAACTTTCAACTTTCAACCTTTTTAAGGACGGCGAGTATCATCTTCGTTTTAAGTCGGCTCCCCGCTGTCCGCTGCAATGTATGGAATTAGTTTGGTCGTTTGTGGAGACGTTGCATGCAACGTCTCTACGATTGCTTCGTGGCAAGTTTTTCCTGTAATTCATTCCATACATTTCCACTCGCATCGGGCGTATTTTTGCATATCTCACTGCTCCGTCTTTCGTCTCGGCCTCCGCGCTTCCCTAGCTGCTATTTTTAGCTTTTAGTCTTTGATTCTTCCCTCAAGTTATTTACTAAGATATACTAATCTGTATCAAATTTGATAGTTTAAAATCAGCATACACTTTTTTAATTAACGATTCAAAGAACGAAAAATGTTTACCATACATTTCCATTGATATTTTCCCTTCCATAGCTAAAATAATCGACTCATAGCTAATTTCAATTTGAGAAAACCTAACTGAACCATAAGGGTCTCTTTGAAAGTTTTGAAAACCTCCATCATACGCAAATTCCAGCCACTCCTTTACCTCTTTCTTTTCCTCTAAGGATTCAATTATCAAATCGCATTCTTTATCTTTCCCATGAAAATCGTTAAAGAAGGTTTTCAAGAATGGAATCAATTCTTCTTTCAAAACCTCCTCTTTTACATCAAAATATATTGTGCCAGCAGACTCAGACATATCAAAAATGTCAGTATCCACAAATATAGATCGCATAAATTCATGCTTCTCCTTGGAATCCCCATTTATCGAATTCCATTCAGATTTTGCTACCTGAAATTTTGTCATTAAAGAAGTTGTTAAAAAAGCTCCCATATCATTAGTTTATAATTTTAATTTTTAATTGATTTAGAACGGCGAGTATCATGTCCAAGTTAGTTGCAATCTGATTCAATTCCCCGCTGTCCATTCCAATTTTCTGTATTCATTTTCACTCATTTTTGAAATAATTTCACAGTTTAAAGGTACAACATATATTTTTAAACCATTTAAAAAGCACTCTCCAACAATCCCTATCAGTGATTCAATTTTTGCTTTGTTAAAATTATGCTAAAATCTAATAAATAGCACCTTTGGTCCGATTGTTGCAAGTCATCACTTCGCTGTGTTAAAAGAATCCCAAAACTAGGAAAACAACAATTTTGGTGCACTTTTTGATTATCATCACTTTAATGCGTAATGGGAAGCGCGGAGGATGAATGTTCCGACAGCGCAGCTAGATATGCGAAACTACGCCCGATGCGAGTGGAAATGCATTGCAAAATAGCTCTTTGTCACTTTGAGATTCCGCATCAAGTATGAAATGGCGACTTGGTATGAATGCAATGCATTGCAGCGGGCAGCGGGGAGACTACTTCATTGAAAACGATACTCGCCGTCCAAAAATCAATTACAAATTAAAAAATTGCGCCAATCCTCTAAGCAAACATTGAAGCATTATTTTTACCTAATAAACTTCAAAATCTCTTTCCCACTCAAACCATCTTCAATACACAAAATATAAAGCCCATTGCTAATGCTGTTTAAATTTAAATTGAAAGTATTGTATTGACCGCCAATGGCAAAAAAGGTTTGTTGACCCAATATTTTTCCATTATTACTCAATAATTTAACTTTAATACTAGCAGTTTTTTCAGCAAAATAGGTCAACTGGTTGTTGTTCAAATGACTTGGAAATTCAGATTTATCAGAAACATTTAACAGTCCTGTTGTCAAAGATGATCCGTTCAGTAACTCATAGGCTAAGTTGAAATCAGGAATGCCGTAGCCTCTCTCAAAATTTGGTTGAGCAGCTAAATTTCCACTCTCTCTAATGGCTTGTTTAACCTCCTCAGGTGATTTTTCTGGATTCGTTTGCCATAAACAAGCAGCAAGACCAGCGATGATTGGTGCAGCATAAGAGGTACCATTTCCATTGTATCTTATTAAGCCAGTACGACTGATATAAGTCACGCCAAATCCAGGAGCAACAACATCAGGTTTGATTCTCAAATCAGCAGTAGGTCCATTGGAACTTCCTGCATACATCGTTGAGTCAGATTGAACGCCACCCACTGTAAACATACCAGGTGCATCTCCAGGCGAAGTGATGATTCCCCATTCGCTGTTCCCTGCATTTCCTGCACTTGTCACCAAAAGCATTCCCTTAGTTGCAGCAATGTTTCCCGCTTGGGCAATTATGGTCGTTTCACCATCCATATCTGATTTTTCATAATCAAATATTTCTCCATCAAAATCTGAATAACCCAATGAAGTATTGGCAATGTCTGCCCCGCAACTGTCTGCAAACTCAGCAGCAACCACCCAATTTACCTCTTCGATTCTCTGTTCTCCTGGTGCTTCTGAAATTAGAAAAATATAATCTGCCAATGGTGCCGCCCCTATATATTCTCCTGGCAAATTAGCTGCACAAGTAGATAAAATAGTCGTTCCGTGGGTAGAGGAATTGTTGTAAACATCTCCATCTAATTCGACGAAATCCTTTGTAGCAATTACGTGATTTTCATCATATAAATGTTTGTACGCAGACAATGTATCTACATTTCGAAATCCATTATCAATAACGGCAATAAGCATGCCTTGACCTTTAAATTCGTTATCGTGTAGTATCAGTCCGTTCATAAAATCGAGCTGTGCTTCAGAGTCTTCAAACTCTTCTATACTTTCAGCTTCTAATTCCAAGTCATATTTATCTGTAAAAAAAGGTTTATCGTCACCCTCTTTTAATGCCGTTGCTAACAAAACGGTATCTTCAAAAAAGGCAAGATTTTCTATTCCTGTTAAAAATGATTTCGTAGAATCTTCAAATTGTATCGCTACCGCATTGAACCATTTGGAAGAATGAAGAACAGTGATGCCCTCTTTCCAACTCACCAACTCATCTATATACTGTTGATTGACTGGTAGGTCTTGTTCTTCAACTGAAATACCATACTTCGCTCTTCTATCAATTGATTTCTGAGACAGGAATGCCGCAGGATCATAAATTGAAAAGGTACTGTTATTCTTATCCTTAAATTTCACCCAATATTTGTATTCCATGTTGACATTTTGAGCATAAGCACTCAATGACATAAACAAACAAATAATGGCGCACAAACACATTCTAAATAACATAATTTCAATTATTAAAATTCAAGTAATTCCCACTTAACAATCTCCCCATCATTTGCACGATCTGGCCAAGGAAAATCTTCCAATAACGGCAATTCTGAGGCAGATAAACGTAAGTTCGTAATTTCTCTATAAATCAAACCAACATCTTTTGCATAGACTTCTTCGATGAACCATTTATGTGTGGGATTGATTAATGATTCTGATTCAAATATGTTTACTGTCACTGTATTATCAAATGAATTGCCATTGGATAAGGTGTAGGACTCACCAATATTTTCATATTTATACTCCCAATTTGCATAGTGCTCCCAACGATCTTCATTGGTATCTATCTGATGATTTCCATACCAGTTTGTTTCTGTAGATATTGGAAAGGTCATTTTAATAAATCTCAAATTTTCCTCCACACGTTCTATTTGTGAAGGGGTTTTGATCGTATACCAAGTTCTTGGGCTAACTCCCGACCAAGATTGCGTGAAATCTGATTTTTCAAAATGATGTACGTGATACCTTTCTCTATCTGATAAGTCAGTATCCATCTTTACAATTTCCTCTTTTACCCAACTGGTTTGTGTGTAAACATCATTGGCAAATAAATCATAAATCACAGAATCTACCTGATAAACCAATGGTTTTCCCATCTCAGTCGGAAAATAACTGTAATCAATTACAACTTCTTCTGTTTCATCTTTACACGAATTCATCGTAAAAATGGTTAAAACTGCTAAAAACAAACAGAATATAGCATCTATCCTTCTCATAAAATTTTTTTGGTCTTTTTAACAAACGATCTTTAATTGGTAATGATTGCTTAAATTAGAATTAATTACAAATCAATCATAAATCATTTTTCATTGCAAAGAATGGATACAAGGCACAATTTATAATTGATTGTTTCAGTCAAATTCGTAATTGCACAATTTACAATTGATTGTTTTAGTCAAATTCGTAATTGCACAATTTACAATTGATTGTTTCAGTCAAATTCGTAATTGCACAATTTACAATTGATTGTTTTATTGCAAGGGGAGACAAGGCATGCCTTGTCTCTACAGTTTGGTTTTTCAATTCATAATTCATAATCCAGGTCCGACGATTCGGTTCATAAATCAAAGGAAGATTCTATCCAACCACCGCCAATCACATCATCTCCTTCATAGAAAACAGCCGATTGCCCTGGAGCGATGGCTGAAACATTTCTATAAAATTCTACCCTCATTTTGTCTCCATTTTGAATAAGCTTTGCTGGAGCACCCTCATCTAGATAACGTATTTTTGTTACGGAATCGAGGCCTTCTGCTGGAATTGATGCATATTTTACCAAATTTAACCCTTTTACAAACATTCCATTTCGCTCCAATTCTTCTACTTTTCCAAGAATTACGGTGTTCGTATCTTTTTGAATTTCAGTCACATATATTGGCTCACCTAAAGCAATACCTAAACCTTTTCTTTGACCAACCGTGTAAAATGGATAACCTTTGTGTTTTCCAACAACTGTTCCGTCAGTTAAGACAAAATCTCCACCATCTACGTGCTCTTCCAAGCCATCGACACGTCTTTTCAGGAATCCACGGTAATCATTATCGGGAACAAAACAGATCTCATAGCTCTCCGCCTTTTTAGACAGTGCCTCGTAGCCCATATCGTACGCCATTTGCCTTATCTCCGATTTATGGTATCCACCTATCGGAAACTTGTTTCTTTCCAAATTCTCCTGCGAAAGCCCCCATAAAACGTATGACTGATCCTTTGTTAAATCTTTTCCCTTATAAATCACCCAACGATCATTTTCCTTTCTCGTTTGCGCATAATGCCCTGTAGCGATGAATTCACAGTCAAGTGCATCCGCCCTTTTCAACAAAGCATTCCACTTGATGTGCGTGTTGCACATAACACAAGGATTTGGCGTTCTTCCAGCAATGTATTCCTCCACAAAATAGTCAATAACAGAATCACCAAATTCTTCCCGAATGTCGATGATAAAGTGGTGAAAACCAAAGTCTACCGCTACTTCTCTTGCATCATTGATTGAATCTAAACTACAGCAACCTGTTTCCTTTTTAGACCCTCCAGACGAGGCATAATCCCAAGTTTTCATGGTGATACCAATTACTTCGTATCCCTGTTCATGCAACATTGCAGCAGCGACGGTACTGTCTATTCCGCCACTCATCGCCACCAATATTTTTCCATGTTTACTCATAATTGCAAACCTACGAGGTTTTTGTGTAATTTTAAGCACTATATGATAAAAATAGCGTGGTCGCCAATATATAAACATCCCCTGCCAGACAATCATCGTTTTCCAATGGAAAAATACGAATTATTGCCTGAACAACTCCTGTATGAAGGGACCGCAACAGAAGATAATTTTTTCGCACCTACCCCACTTCCAGAAAGTGAAATAATTAAAACGCACAATCCAGCCTATTGGCACAAACTCAAACACTTATTACTTAATAGAAAAGAAGAACGCAGAACAGGATTTCCATTATCTAAAGAATTGGTTAACAGAGAAATAGTAATAGCCAACGGAACTAAAACTTTAAGTGAATTTGCTCTAAAAGATGGTTGTGGTTTCAACATTGCAGGTGGCACACATCATGCTTACACAGATCGTGGAGAAGGTTTCTGTTTGTTAAATGACATAGCCATTGCCTCCAATTACCTATTAGAAAAAGAGCTGGTCCATCAAATTCTCGTAGTCGATTTGGATGTACATCAGGGAAACGGAACAGCTGAAATTTTCCAAAACAATAAAAAGGTGTTCACATTCAGCATGCACGGCGCAAACAATTATCCTTACCAAAAAGAGCAATCCGATCTAGACATCGGCTTGGCAGACAACACCGAAGATGATTTGTATTTGGAGCTTTTAGACAAAAATTTGAGGACTTTGTTTAATCAACTCGAACCCGATTTTGTATTTTTTCAATCAGGCGTAGATGTACTCGCCTCCGACAAACTCGGTCGCCTCGGCTTAACCCTCAATGGATGCAAACAAAGAGATCAAATTGTATTCGAATCATGCAAACGCGACGGCATTCCAATCGTCGTCGTAATGGGCGGAGGTTACTCTCCAAAAATTGCGGATATTATCGAGGCGCATGCAAATACTTTTCGGGTTGGGATGAAGGTTTTGGGGTGAAGAAGTTGAAAATTGAAAGTTGAAAATGTTCATGCACCTTCATTTCTCATTTTTTGATACAAGTTAATACATTTGGTTCAAAGTTGGGTGCTTTGTAGGGTGGAATTTGTTGACTATGTGGGAATGTGAACTGCACTGTCGTTATATTCATCCTCTGTGCTTCCTTTTGCTTTTTTATATTGGAAAGTAACCAAAAATTAAATATATAATACAGATGTTAGCATAAAACTCAAATAAATCATTTAGATTTGGTATAGTTATAAAATCAAATATCAAAAACACCTATTTTATTTAATAAGATAAACGTAATTGGATTTAGCTATTGTGGTCCAAGTACAATTGGGAACACCAAGTTTGCAATCAGTAGCACGACAGTTGTACTAATTACTAATCGTCACTATTAATTAAATATACCATATAGATTAAAAAATATAAACTAATTAAAAAATGATAGATAATTATGAATATGTTTCCTATTCATTTTCATTGATTTCACAAGGTAAACATAAGTTTTATTCATTGACAATGCCAAGTGATATTTTAGCAAAATCTTGTTTTGTAACTAATAGATTTGATGATCCAATAGAAGGATTTCAAAGAATTTTAGATAAAAAAAGGGCTCAAGAAATTGCTAGTTATATAGATAATGGATTAGGCACAATTCCGAGTGCAATTATTTTATCTGCTCAAAAAAATTCGGATTTTAAAGTAACAGGTGGAGGAAAAACAGTCAAGTTTAAAGTGACCCCTAAATCATTTTTAATACTTGACGGTCAACATAGAGTATATGGTTTTAATCTGGCTAATACTGAAGTTCGTGTGCCAGTAATTATTTATAATAACTTATCCAGAAGAGATGAATCAAGGATATTTATAGATATAAACACAAAACAAAAACCAGTTCCAAATGAACTTCTTTTAGATATAAAGAATCTAGCTGAGTATGAGAATGATCTTGAAAAATTTTATAGAGAAATTTTTGATTTATTTCATGAAAACTCTAATAGTGCATTGTTTGGATTAACAAGTTCTAAAACAAAATCAACATCTAAAATATCAAGAGTTACATTTAATTCTGCAATGAAGCTAATTCATAGAATCTTTATCAATAGGAGTGTAGATGAAGCCTATGTTATTTTGAATAATTACTTAGAAGCCTTTTCAATTGGTTTAAATAAGAAGGGTGTAGAAAAATCATTTACATCAACTGTAGTTTTCAAAGCAATCTTAGCTTATTTTCCAAGTGTCGCTCAAAGAGTGAAAGATAAGTTAGGAGTTTATACAGTAGAGGGGTTTTATGATGTTTTATCTCCAATGTTTGATAACTTAAGTTCTACTAAATTTAATAGTCCAGGCAGATCATATAAAGATTTAGTTGATTTGTTAGAAAAATGGTCGCAACTCGAATTTGAATTATAATATATGCTTTTAGTACCACTTAGAAATTATTGGCCTGTTGATTTAGCAATGATTTCAACAAATCAAAATCAAAGTTTAAAATCTTGGCTCTTTGAAGCAAAAGATTATAGAATTCATTCTGATATATCAAATAATTCATTTGATTTAACAACATATAATCGAGAAGATTTCTTAAAACCTATGAGTTGTGACATCAATAGGTTTATGAGAGCAACTATAGAAACTATAGTAACAAATAGTACCTGCTCTATTTCACCTAAATCAACACCTTGGATATTGATACAATCCTACTATGCTTCTTTTTATGCTATCAACACGATTCTTAGATTATTGGGAAATTCATTGTCATATTTAGACCGAAAGACCTGTAATAAAATTCAGAAAATTGCCCATGTATATGGACATCAAAAAGGTATTCAATTATCTCGCGGATTATATAAAATCAGTTACAATACAAATACAAGTGTCTTAAAAGGTGTCTTGTTATCATCATCAAATGGAGGAGCCCATGAATTATCATGGAGTGTATTCTTAGAGCTCATACAAAAAATACAGAATGAGTTAAGTATAAATTATGGTACAATTTATTCATCTGAACTAGCCAAAATTCGTGAACTTGAACTTAATCTTACATCAGGTGGATTATCAAATGGAAGTTGGCTGTCAACAATTAGAAATCAAATAAATTACCAGCAGATGCATGGTGTCTGGTTTCCTTATACCAATAGAAAATTCCATCATAGATTAATAAATACATTGGAAGACTGGAAATATGACCCTATTAATATTGATTTAAAAACCAGTGATACTAATTTAATAATAAAGTTCAGTTCAACTTGTCAGTTTATTATATCTTGGGCTATTGCAATATCCAATGATATGAAAAATAGAATAGGTGTAAATAGAAGCTTTCATAAATATGGTGTACATAATACTTGTAATCAAATATAAACAATCCATTTTTAATGGGTGTCGCGTGGAGATTCCCCATATTTTCCTTCGCTAAGCTACGAAAAATTACGGAATGACGGTTTGATAGTTTGTTAGAGTAAAGGGAAGCGCGGAAGCCGAACCAAACGACAGCGTACCCAAACCCGCAAAACTACGCCCGATGAACCGTGTTCCCAAACAAGAAAAAGGTTATTTATTTTCATATTTTTTGATACTTTAAATGATATTCTTTATCGAATGGAATTCCTGATTTGATAACAGCAAAAAACTGTTTGACCA
>Ga0209187_1000439_pt1 | contig 73936 bp, 50 predicted proteins | sample BantaG_FD_187430 | JGI IMG/M metagenome (GOLD analysis project Ga0209187, IMG submission 187430) | Marine algal microbial communities from Bantry Bay, Ireland - BantryBay_4 metaG (SPAdes) (version 2) | ecosystem: Host-associated > Algae > Red algae > Unclassified | place: Bantry Bay, Ireland...
TTCGCCAATTTTTCTTCAAATAGCTAAGGCTATTCTCAAAAAAATTGACTCGTACGCACAAAAAATAACCTATTCAAAATGTAAAGCAACTTAATACACCGTGTACTAAGTTTCCGGAAGAATAATAAAGTGTTGTTTAGTTCACTCATTAGGAAAATTTCTACAAAGCATAAAATCAATAATAACAATGCGGCATCTTTTTTCAAACAGCTATCCACTTGTTCTGCTTGCTGGATTTTTTTTATTTCTATCCGCTTGTGAAGATCCTATTTATATGCCTAAGCCACGAGCTTATCCTAAAGTTGTTTATCCCGAGCGTAATTACCAACCTTTTAATGAGAGCTATTGTAATTTCACGTTTGAATATCCTAAGTACGCTGTCGTTGAACAGGATACTTTGTTTTTTGGAGAGAAGCCTGATAACGCCTGTTGGTTCGACTTGTATACCCAATCTCTGAATGCAAAAGTCTACTGTAGTTACGTACCAATTGACAAAAAGAATTCATTCGAAAAGCTACGGGATGATGCTTTTTTAATGGCCGATGAGCACATCGTGAAAGCAAACTACATTGATCGAATTCCTATTGAAAACAAGCATGGTGTTTCCGGTTTTGCGTTTAATCTGGAAGGGCCGGTCGCTTCTCCTTTTATGTTTTATTTGACAGATAGTACAGAACATTTTTTACGTGCTTCCCTTTACTTTAATTCAAGGGCAGAACCAGACTCATTGGCTCCTGTTGTCAAATTTGTGAAGGATGATATTTTGCATATGATTCAGACTTTTGAGTGGAATGATTAGGGAGAACTTGTCTTCGGCTACGCTCAGTCTGTGCTGCTCTTAATTACAATCCCCAGTTGTAGTAATATGGCCGTCAAAGGATATAATTGTAAAGTACATTTAAATTAAGTAGCGCCGCCTGAGCGTATTCGCAGGCAAAACTGTAAAATAAAAAAGCTGCCCGGAATAAACCGAGCAGCTTTTTGTTTTATAATTTTAAAGCAATTGAGTGCTTAGCTAAAGCATATTCATATTAGGATACGCCATTCTCGCTAGGTTCAGCTACACCCTTTTTTGCTTTCTTAGCTTTTGTACCTGTAGCTTTTGGAGTCGTTTCAGCAGTTGTATCGTCGTCTTCTGGTTCTTCAGGAGCTTCAGCACCGTTCTCAACGAAGTCCTTAATTTTAGCTTCGATTTCTACTGCAACTTCAGGATTGTCAGCAAGGAACTGCTTGGCAGCTTCACGTCCCTGAGCAATCTTAGCACCGTTGTAAGCATACCAGGAACCGCTCTTTTCGATGATGTCGTGATCAACACCCATGTCTACAATCTCACCTGTTTTAGAAATACCTTCACCATACATGATGTCGAACATAGCGATTCGGAAAGGAGCAGCTAATTTGTTCTTAACTATTTTTACTTTTACGTGGTTACCAACAACGTTTCCTTCTTTGTCTTTGATTGCAGAGCCACTCTTTCTAATATCAATACGAACAGAAGCGTAGAATTTAAGTGCATTACCACCAGTAGTGGTTTCAGGGTTACCGAACATTACACCAATCTTTTCACGTAACTGATTGATGAATACACAGCAGCAGCCAGTACGACCGATAGCTCCGGTCAATTTACGCATAGCCTGAGACATCAATCGTGCCTGCAGACCCATTTTAGAGTCACCCATTTCGCCTTCTATTTCAGCTCGTGGAACTAAGGCAGCGACAGAGTCAATTACAAGAATATCGATAGCACCAGAGCGGATTAGGTTTTCAGCGATTTCAAGCGCCTGCTCTCCATTGTCTGGTTGAGAGATTAGAAGGTTTTCAGTATCTACACCAAGTTTTTCTGCGTAGAAACGATCAAATGCATGCTCTGCATCAATGAAAGCAGCGATACCGCCAGCTTTTTGACATTCAGCAATTGCATGGATAGCGAGGGTTGTTTTTCCAGAAGATTCAGGTCCGTAGATTTCGACTACTCTACCTTTAGGTAAGCCGTTGATACCAAGGGCCAGATCAATACTTAGAGATCCAGTAGAAATACTATCGACTTCTACTACTTGTTTTTCACCCAATTTCATGACAACACCTTTGCCATAAGTTTTTTCGAGACGGTCTACCGTCATTTTCAGGGCTTTTAGTTTAGCGTCGTTCTCTTTTGACATTATATAAAATTTTAGCGATTAATAAGATGTGCTTCTAAGTCTGTAAGTTAGTAAGACAATCTTTAAAAAGTATGAATAAAAAATAAAACAAAAAATTGTTTTGACCTCACAAATATAAACGAATTGTTTGTAAAAGCAAAATAAAGAAACTTTTTTTTTGAAATTATTTGTTTGAAGTTTTAAGGGGGTTGGAGGTGGGAAGTGGGAAGTGGGAAGCTTTACGCGATCGCGGGCTCCGCGATAGATGGCGCTTCCAACTTCCCACTTCCCACTTCCCACTTCCCACTTCCCACTTCCCACTTCCCACCATGAAGCCTCCGGCTTCACCTCCCCCATGAAAAAGCCCTTATCAACAGGCGTCAATAAGGGCTTTTCAAAGACTAAGTAAAAGTTCTTTTTTAATGCTGTGTTTCCACAGCTGTCTGTGCAGAATATTTTAAAATATTCTGGATAGCATTTGGAGAAGCATTAAATTTAGCTTTGGGAAGTTGATGATAAGCTGTTAAAACTTCCTCATATGCTTCATGCAGAGACCAGTCGGAGCTCAAAGCGTCTTCGATTGCGAAAGACTCAGAGACCGTAGCTTCGCTGTAAATGTACTTAATCAAGAGATTTGTAGAGATTTTTGACTTCATGAAGACTGTTTTTAATTAGATAATACGTGTTCCTTAAATTCACCTATTAAACTAAATGGAATAAACAAATATTGTTTGGGTAGAATTCTTTTTTTAAGACCTTGTTAAGATTTAACATCCTTATTCAACCCGATACCATTTTTGGCTTCGGCCCAAAGCCGAAAAGCCTACATATCCCCTGACTTTTAAGGTATTATTGTCTTCCAGCCAGACGCTACACTTATAGGTCTTCCCATTTTCGGGGTCCAATATTTTTCCGTAGCTCCAATAATCCTTATAGATACTTAGATCCCAAACCACCACCATTTCAATCAAGGGCTGATCCTTTTTCTCATCAGGGCAGGCATCACAAGTGGTATCCTCAGCCGCCTGAAGCAATTTTATGACCTTCCCCTGGAGTTTGCCGTCCTCATCCTCATATATCTCTATATGCGATTTGGCCTCTCCTGTTTTATCATCTATGGTTTTCCAGATCCCTAAAGGGGTAGACTGGCCGACCGCACTGCAGGTGAGACACAGCGTGAAGAAAAAAGAAAGAAGTAAATGTTTAATTACCATATTTTATGTTTGATTTAACTATTCAGCAGTACCTGCTTTAGGACGGAAGACCGAAGACAGGAGACCGAAGTTTCCCGCTAATGTAGGTCCCCAATCGTTTTACGCTAGAGGGAAACTTCGGTCCCCGAGTTTTCGGGGCAGGCTTTCGGTCTCCCGTCTTCGGTCAAACTGAATAGGTGCGTTTGATTTTAAAACAAGTCCTTAAATTAAACTAATTAAATATTATGCCCAAAAATATAGGATTCAATATTCTTTGAGGGACATATTATAATACCTACCCTGACTTGATGATGTTGACTTCATACGAAGTTAACTGAATAGCATTAGCTAGTCAAGGTAAACTCTTATGTTTGTTTCAAAATCCGAAATAAGCGTTATGAATATAACGATGGTGAGTGCTTCAATGGTAGTTGTCGAGTAGAACCGGACTTTTTTACTAAAAGTAAACCCCGACCAAATACTCATAATAAATAACTGTCAATTGAAAAAAAATATTTTGCAGGGAAAACTTAAAGTTTTTAACATAGGGGTTAAGTCCTTAGTACACGGTGTACTTAGGAGGAGACTGTCTTATTAAACTGTGTTTGTATTGAATTTTTAGTAGCTATTAAGTGACAGAACAATTACGCTTATTTTAATTCATTTCAACAGTTGTTGCACTTTACGGTACCTTCTCCGATTTTGGTATTTTAACAGTAAAACAAAAGCAAAAGGGAAGTCTCTCATTTAATGAGAAACTTCCCTTTTGTTAGTAGCTGAATCTTTAGTTATAACGAAAACACAAGCCTTACTTATAGTCATCCAATAAAGATAGCTCCATTTCTATTTTATGAAACCACTCTTTTTGAGCGTTTCTATCAAGGCTATGTTGAGTGTTCTTATCGAAACTTCTTTGTTCGTTGTGCCATATTTCAATAAAGTTATTGATAGCAGCTTCAAACTGATGTTCTTGTCCACATTTGAAGGCATTATCGGCTAGTAGTTTTCGAAGCTTTCGGGCATACAGTTCTGTAATGTCAAAGTGAATTTGCTCATGGATTAGATGATGCTCCGTACGAGCCTCCTCTTTTACCCACGATTCCTGCTTCTCAAAGTAAGCCTTTACGTTGTAATCGATTTTACCCTCTTTGCAACCTTTATAATGAACGATACCTGAGGATGTAAGGGCTGAAATTTGTTGATTCTCAAAGGCTGGTTGCCCTTTGAAGTCTGTCCAGTCAAGTTTGTAATCTTCTGACCAGTAAATATTGTCAGTAGACTCTTTTCCTGCGCTAAATAGTATTATTGAGCATACACCTAGCAATAGCATAAAGCTTAAGTTTCTTTTTATCATAGTGCCATCTTTTTTCAGCAGACAAATCCATGGGAGATTGTCGCGCCCGTTAATAAATAGTTCTTTTAGGGTTAATTAAGAACTGGGTGTAGGTCAGCGTTTACTTTTTTGGTAACGCCAAGTCTAGGCGGTGGTTCGTTTGGTCTTAAGTAGCCTCAGTTGTTTTTAGAGCGGCACTCAATTAATAGTTATTCATGTTAATTCAGTCGATGGATCCCATCGTAAATCTTTGAAGTCTTGCACCTTACTGTCTTTAATCTCTACACCTTCGTTCTCTAGTAGCTCTTGCATCATAGTTGGCGAAGGAAAAAAATTACGACCACTGAGCTCTCCCTTTCGGTTAACAACCCTGTGGGCGGGTACACCATTTGATAATAGACTTTTGTTTAAAGCCCATCCAACCATCCTGGCTGATCCTAAATGGAGGTAGTCCGCAATAAGTCCGTAAGTGCTAACTCTACCTTTTGGTATCAATTGGGTTACTTCAAAAACTCTTTCCTGATAGTTCTTATTCTTCATAAGGAGTAATTTATTTTGCTTGAATCAAAATTAATTACTTTTGTGACAATTATTAGCAATATAAAGAACTTTGAAAATGATCTTTTATCCAGTATCTGGGCTGGAAAGTCTGATTATTAAAAATTAAATTTGCCTAATTAAGGATAGACAAATATTATGCCTTTGTAATTTGACATTGTAGCTTTGCCTGAAACTTTATAGTTGGTTAATGGAGAGGTATAAAGGGAAACGCGCCTAAAAAAGAAAAAGTTCAATAAAAGGAATAAAATTTCTAAAAGTGTTGAAAAAACAAAATTGAATTGCAAGATACATTAAAAACACAGGTTAAAGCAGGGCAAATTACTAATTTGACAGATGCGAGATATTTCGCGGCCCGAGGAGCAAGCTGGTTGGGTTTTCAACTAGATGCAGGCGGAGCGGGCCAGGTTTCACCACAAATGTTCAGTGCCATCAAAGAGTGGGTTGAAGGGCCGTTGTTTGTAGGTACCTTTGGAGCATCAACCGCAGCTGAGATAAACGAAACCGTTAACCTATTGAACCTGGATATGATACAGGTAGGTTTATTCTCAGGTTTGGATGATCTAAAACAAATAAAAACTATCCCTGTCATAAAAGAAATAGTGGTTCAGGAACCTTCCGATCTGACGCACCTGGAGCAGGAACTGGAAGCCTACAATACTTTTGTTGATTCCTTTTTATTGGATTTTGGCAAAAATGGAATCAACTGGGAAATGCTGGAAGCCCAGCCCGAGATTTTGGCTTTACTTTCAAAATTTTGTAAGAACTTTCGGATAATATTGAGCATCGTCAGTAAACCTGAGCAGACCATCGAAATTATTGATAAATTAAATCCGCTTGGTTTTAACTTCGTCGGAGGCGATGAAGAAAAAGTGGGTTTTAAATCCTTTGAAGATTTGGATAAAATCTTTGATTTACTGGAAATAGAAGAAGAATAGTTACGCGTAACAAGTCTAATGAAAATATATTGCTTAACTCCTAACAAAATTTTGAAAAATGAGTATTAAACGGCAAGTCTACCCCTTTACAAAACTAATTTTAATTTTTACTCTGATGAACATTAATCTAACAACTAACGCACAAGTAAAATTCGTACCCCCGGAAACTAAAAAAATCCCAGTAGTTGATGACTTACACGGTTTTAAACTCACTGACAATTATCAATGGCTCGAAGATAAAACCGATCAAAAGGTTATTGACTGGACCCGATCACAACATGACTTCACTTTAGAATACCTCAAATCAAGTGGCAAAGAAATGGCCGGCCTTGAAGGCGAAATTGCAGCATACATCGATCGCGATATCACAGGCCCTATTTTTCTTGCTGGCGAACGACAGTTTTTTTACGTAAAGAAAAAAGGAGAACAACAGTACAAGCTGTACACCCGTCTGGGAGAGGAAGATGTTTTGGTTTTTGACCCAATCAGTATTGATGCATCTGGCCTGTCTGCCATCTCCGGTGTTAACTTCACCAAAGACGGAGATAAGGTAGCCGTTGGCGTTCAAAACAAAGGGGCTGAGATCAGTATCTATCGCATCGTTGATACCAAGACCGGAAAAATAATGGGAGATACCATTTCCGGACTTCGTGGTTTTACCTGGACCAAAGATGAAGAACATGCCTACATCACCGTTGGTACAAAAGAGATGCTCGAAAAGCAAATCCCGCTTAAAACCTACAAGCATAAAATCGGTACAGATCGCAGCAAAGACCTGTTTTTGTTTGCACCAAAAGATGCCAAAAACTTTGTATCTACCTGGGATACCCGAGATAGTGACATTTCTTTTATCTCCGAAGGTGACTTCTATTCCAACACCTTAAAGATGCGTCCTGTCGGAACTTTGGACGATCCAAAAACAATATACAGCAGCAAAAAATACCGCGCCTATCCGGATGCTCAGGAAGATAAGATTTACTTTTTTACCAATCATGAAGCACCCAATTTTAAAATCATGGTTGCTGATAAAGCCAAGCCTGATTTCAAAAACTGGAAAGACCTCGTTCCCGAACAAAAAGATATGGTCATTGAAGGTTTTGAAATAACCAAAGACCATCTGATTGTTCAAGCCAAAAAGGATGTGATCAGCCGTTTGTTTGCCTATACACTGGATGGAAAATTCATCAAGGAAATAGAAGCGCCTGAAGTGGGCAACATTGCTGGCTTTTCCTATCACAAGGAATCCAACACTATGTTTGTCAACCTGGCTACCTTTACTTCTCCAACTAAAATATTCAAGTTGGATGGTAGTAGCCTGAAGTGGGATTTGTATTTTGAAAGAGAGGTGCCTATTAATACAGATGATATTGAGGCTTCTATCAAATTTTATAAATCAAAAGACGGTACTCGTGTTCCTATCTTCCTGATGCATAAAAAAGGAGTGAAATTAGACGGCAACAATCCGACCTTGTTGTATGGTTACGGCGGGTTTAATATTGGTATGTCTCCAAGCTTTGTGGGGTTGCCAGCGACCTTTATCAATCGTGGAGGTGTGTACGCAATCGCCTGTATCCGCGGTGGTGATGAATACGGAGAGGCCTGGCATGAAGACGGTATGTTATTCAAAAAGCAAAATACCTTTGATGACTTTATAGCTGCGGCTGAATATTTGATTGCAGAAGGCTATACGAACAATGAGCGACTGGCTTGTCGTGGTGGTAGTAATGGTGGATTATTGATTGGTGCGGTTATTACGCAGCGTCCTGATCTGTTTAAAGCAGCGATTTGTGCGGTACCACTTTTAGATATGGTACGTTTTCACAAATTCCTGATTGCTCGTTACTGGATTCCGGAGTATGGTGACCCAGAGAAGAAAGAAGATTTTCAGAATATCCTGAGCTACTCTCCTTATCACCATATTCGTATGGGCGTCAATGTTCCTGCAACAATGGTGATAGCTGGTGAGAATGACACCCGTGTTGATCCGCTGCATGCTAAAAAGTTTGTGGCAGCGCTTCAGAACAATCCGGGACAGATCAATCCAATCTTGTTATACATGGATTTTGATTCAGGTCATGGATCGGGTAAATCGACGGAGAAGCAGATTGAGGATATTAAGGCGCAGTATAATTTTGTGATGAATCAGTTGGGGATGTAGGGTAATGTCCTGGGTATAAGGAATTTTGAATGATTGAATGGTTGAATTTTGAATAGCACGCGACCGTGTATTACGCATAGAGGGCTATTCAAAATTCAAAATTGTATATCCATTACATAGGGATGTAGGAGGTTTGGCTTGCGCCAAAAAGATAAAGAAGAAACGACTGTTTGCATGTAGGTGTAGCCGGTCGTTTTTTTTGGAGAGCTTATCGTATCAAATCGTATCAAATCGTATCATTTTGTGTGTTACCCCTTTTTCTTCTCATTGATGATGTAGAAGGTTGCCCTAGCCTTTCCCATTTTTTGTATTAAACCTTCTGAGGTTAGATAGGCCATGTCCTTTTTTAAGGTGTCTCGTTTGAAGTCTGGGAAATAGGCGCTAAGGTCACTGATTTTGATAGGTTCGGCTTCAGTGATATATTGCATCAATTTTTGTTGTCGATCATTTAGATAACTCTTTTTATCTTTTATGCTATCATACCTTGATTCTAGTTTACCGATAGTGAGTTCTAAGGTTTCTAGAAAAAACAGCATCCATTGATTAATTTTTTCGACTTTAGTGTATCTGTCCTTTTGTCCATCCATTAACGATTTGTAATATTTCTTCTTTCTTTTTTCAATCTCAATTTCCATTGATGAATATTGCATGAAATCATATCCGTTATTTAATAACAATAAAGTTGTAAGTAATCTGGATAGTCTTCCATTCCCATCTTGAAAAGGATGGATGGATAAAAATTCGTAAATAAAAGTTCCTATAATGATTAATGGGTGTATAAGTTTCTCTTCTAAACTATCGTTCGTCCAAGTTATCAATTGGTCCATTTCTTCTTTCACCAGTAAAGGTTCTGTTGTTTTAAATATTACCTTTTGATGGCCTCCTGGATAGTTAGCTACGACTTTGTTTGTTAGTTTTTTATAAACACCTCGATGGTGTTCATCTTTTTTACTTTTAATTAATAAAAGTTTGTGGAGATGATAGATATGATTCTCTTTTATTTCGATCTCTTTGTGTGCATCCAATATCAGAGTTAGCACTTCGTAGTAGCCAAATACTTCTTGTTCGTCTCGTGTTTTGAATTCTGTTATCTTTATAGAACTCAAAATTTCTGAAACCTCCTCATCAGTTAAAGTGGAACCTTCAATTCTTGTAGATGAACCTATGCTTTCAATGGAAGCAATCTTTCGGAGCTCTTTTAAATATCTGGATTCTTTTCCTCCAAGGCCAATCCACTTCCCCTTAAAGGAATCAATGAAAGCTATCTTATTGATTATGAGTTGATTCGTCTTAAAATCGAAATTTAGTTTAGATTCCATATTACTAGTTAATCTGTTGGCTTATAGTATCTACTAAGTTAAGCAAGATTAACTAACATATCCAATTTTTACCCAATTTTTATCCGATACTAGTTGTGGAAAGAATTTGTAGAAGTGTGAGGTGTTGTTGTCTGGGAAGGGTGTATATGGTTGATAACGATGATCGTTGTCCCCAATCGTAATAGTCTCTTTTTTACAGCCTGTAGAAACCAGTAACAGTAAAAAAAAAGCTGAGGTATATTCGTGCAGTTGATCTATAGTTCATGTCGTAAGTCGCCTTTTCTCTAAAGAAGTTGTTTAAAGTTATTTCCTATGCCTGCGGATCATGTCTTGTAAAATGGCTATGTTTACATAGAAGTTGTATGACTGTTTTGTTGCGGTGCTAATTAGAGGGAAGACGGAAGATCGGAGTTTCCCTTTAACGTTAAATACACAGTTAAATATACAGTGTATTAAACGATCGCAGTACTCATTTGTGTGAAAGTTTATGCTTAAAAATATATAGATGAATAATTTCGAAGTTGTTAAGCAGTGTCGCTGTACATTACTTCAGGAAGTGCAAATTAAGCCCATTAAATAGACTATGCGAAGTTTACTATTCATATTTCTGCTGTTTTTGTCGGTACCTGTTTTTGCAGAGGGTGATACCCTTGCTTTTGTTCTGACGGCCGAGGAGTTGGCTGCCTATCCGGAAGCTTCGACTGCTATTTTAAAAGGCCGAACGTCTTTTGAAGAAGGGAATGTCAATGAGGCATTGGCAGGCTATCAGAAAGCACTGATGAATTTGGTGCCCGGTTTTACTCAACGTAATCCTGCTGAAAACCCTAACGTAAAAAGTTTTTTTGCCAATACATTATTGTCAAAAGCGCTGTTAGGAAAAGCGATGACATACGAATTGTCAGCAAAAGGAAAAGGCGGGATGGAGGCCTCAGAAAAAGCGTTGACCTGTCGGGAATTAATTTTTGAAGCAGACCAACAGCTCGCTCATATTGGACAAGCATATGATCCTACCCGTTACGATGAGTTGGTGGCTCAAGCTTTTCATCTGTATGAAAAGACCAATGATCCTTCTGTACTCCTCCGTGTTTTTAGATCAGTAGAAAAATGCCGGAAAGTTAGAACACTGGAAAGCTTGCGCGACCCGTCAACAAACTTAGTGGCCAATGTACCTGCGGAATTAATCGAAAAAATACAGCAACAAAAATTAAGTTTAGATCAGCAATTAAAAACGTACCTGGCTTCTAAAGGAACGGCTAATGAAGCAAAGGCAGAAGAGGCTTACAAGGCGACAAGAAAGGTCTATCAAAATGCACTCTTCGATTTTAAAAAGAAGTACCCCGATTTTTATCGTTTGCAATACGATGAATCTGTTGTCACCGTTGGTGAAATTCAAAACCGCATTTCTGAAAAGGAAGAAGCGGTTATCGCTTTTTATGATACACCAGATCAACTGTACATTTTTGTCATCGCTCAGAATGGTTTTCGGGGCAGACGAATAGAGAAAGACTTTCCAATTGAATATTGGGTAAAACAACTGCGAGCTGAAATTCAAAATTATGGAAGTGGGAATAAGGCAGTAGCTTGTGCCGGATACCGGGAATTTGCGCATCAATTATATCAAAAAATTGTAGCGCCCTTGGGAGCACTTCCAATAAGTTTGGTGATCATTCCGGATGGTGCGGTGGCACAATTGCCGTTTAGTGCTTTATTGTCTGCTCCGGTAACAGATTGCAATTTTAGCAAGTATCCATTTATGCTTCGGGATCATCAGATCAGTTATCATTATGGGGCAGATCTTTATGCGAGAGCCGCTTATTTGGAACATGAGCATTATAAAAAAGTGGTAGGCTTTACGTCGGGGGCAGACCTGGGGGCCATCACCAAAGTCATGGGCGGAAAAGTTTTTAACGCAAAGAAAAACAGCAAAGTAGATTTTGAAAAAGAAGCAGCGACGGCTAGTCTTTTACATTTAGCCGTACCAGCGCAAACGAATCAGTTGGGCAAGCCAAGGTTCTCCTTTCAGCTTTCTAATGAGCGTCAGTTTTCCGACAAGGCCATCTATAGTTTAGCATTTGATGCTCAGTTAGCCGTGCTGAGTGATTGCGTACTGGGAGATGGCAGTAGCCGTTTGCTGGACATTGTTCAGGGGTTCCAATATGCGGGAGCGCAAAGTGTATTGACTTCTTTATGGAAAAATGATGAACGATCCATGGAAAAAGTGATGGATGATTTTTATACACAACTTCGAAATGGCATGACCAAAGATGCTGCCCTTCGAAGTGCTTGTCTTTCATTGTGGAAAGAAAAAGACGCAGACCTTTGCCATCCTTTGCATTGGGCGACTTACATGCCGGTAGGAGATATGGATGCTGTTAAAGAAAAGAACTGGTATTTGTATTTGATTGGGATTGCACCGCTTGTTGCTTTACTTTATTTTTGGCGAAGGCATATTAAAGGAGCTACCAAAAAGTAACTTATACTAGTAAGTTGAAGTCTGGAGAAGCAACATCCGTCACGCTCCGCCTTGCGGAGCCGTGACTAACATCTAACATCCATCAATATTTCACAATTTGAGTAGCTAAATAGCAGCGGTTTGTTCTCAAAACGGCTAACTTAGAATAACAAGTTAATATTCTAACCAAAAAAACTGCGGACGCAAATACCGTTTTCTAAGCGAGACTCACACTTTAGTCGCTAATTTTCACCACTACGTAAAAAGCTGTTTTAAGTACAACGTGGGAGGCCTATATTTGCATCGTGTAGTTTCTCATAGTATTTATTGTTTTTTAATTCTCCTACATCATCAGCCTCCGATGTAGGAGATTTTTTTTGGAATATCAATGTTAATTGATGGAAGACCGAGCAGGGTGAGCGGGTGTAGATTTTGGCATTCGGAACAGGGTCTAAATGTAACATGTAAAACCGTAAAGTATAAAATGCAATAGTTTGCCCGCGAACGAGTTACTAGGGCAAAATGAACCATTTTCAGGCCCGTTTACATTTTAAAATTTACATTTTGCGGTTTTACATTTAAGAACACCAAACTAATAGAAAATAGCATGTTTGGTCGGTCTTCTGTTCTTCTTCCCTGAAAAAAAACAGTTGCAAAGCATCAATGATTAATCACCAGCTTCTCCAAAATAACTTCCTCTCCAAACGTTGATTCCAAAAAATAAACACCGTTTGCCCATTCCTGTACGTCAATCTCTAATTCCTGCGTCACTGGTCCTGCTTCGAGTTCTTTGGTGCATACCATTTGTCCAATAGAATTATAGATGCGTACGGAAAAATGAGTGGTCGTAAGTTCCCCATACTTTATTGTCAGGCTGGCATTTGCAGGGACCGGGTAAATTTGAAAAATGGATTCCGGATCAGGAGTTGTTGGTGGCGGAGGCGGTGGTTCGTCCACACCATCTTCTTGAAATATAGGTGTAAGAACGGAAGCAGCATTTGCTGCAAAATTAATGGTAGCAGTCGTATCGCCCGTTTCCTCCCATCTGAGAAAATGATAGCCTTCATCCGCAATCGCTTTTATGACAATAGGAACATTATTAAAATACTTGCCTTCATATTGAAAAGGGATCTGCATCTTATTACTATGAAAAACAACCGTCCCGGGTGTATCCGCATCGAAATTAATTTTCAAATCAAAATGCCCGCTATAATTAAAATGACTTTGAAAGTTGCTTAAAATATAGCCAAAACGAATGTCAAAGAAGTTGGAAAAAGTCGACAGATGGTTTTGCCATCCGGAATAACTTCCACCCACAGGATTGTCTCCCCACTGATACCATTCCTGAGGCACGTTATTAAATTTATTGATTAGTGCGGGGACCTCAGAGTCGATCCGGGCTGAAAGACTGTCAATAAAATGTTGGGTGCGCTCTGGCGCAAAAATTGTTTGTGCGAAGGTGCAAGTACGTTGTGTAAACTCGTTTTCAAAAGCTTGGTTGTTCAATAGCTTTCTTAAAAACAAAGTGCTGGCCTCTCCGTTTGGCCAAAAGTTTCCGCTTGTTGTAGTCGCATGATTAATGGCATCGTAATTTGCAAGAGCTGGGGACCATTGACCAAAACCCGTGCTAATATCTGTGTCAAACAACATCCAGCGCCACTTCCCGTTATTGCGATCCCGCCACACGCTGACGTTGTTGTTGGGCCAGTCATAGTTGGCAATGTAAACCTGTGCGATGTGATAGTTAGCGAATTCATTGAGGTCAATTCGAGTTGCCAGCTCATTCATAATATTTTGATTGGCAAAAGAGTTGTTTCGGACAAAATCAGTCAAGTCTTCCCAGTCGTCTGTGTCCCCTTCTTTTACTTCCGGATCGTAGTATGGGTTTTTGAGCAAATCAATATTGTCCTGTGAAACACCATGATGTGCTTCAATATAATGCTTGGTAAAAAATTCACGAATACCATAAAAGCCCCAGTAGTCTCCATTTAGATAAACAACCGCTGGTGTATAAGCCATTAAGTCAATGTCAACCTGATTGAAAAGTAAACTTTGAATGGTTCCATCTCGAATCATGGTAAGGGGAAAATCTGTTCCACTTCCACGCAGTTTGAATCGTTTGAAAGTAGTGACGTCGTGGTTTTCAAAAAGCGGGTAGTCCACCACGTCATCGCCGTATTCCTGTTCTCTGAAAAAGAGGTTAAACATTTTTAAAGCATAAGCCCTGGAGCAGCCACCTCCTATTTTCATTCCGGCATTTAGCTGAAAAGCCAGGTGGCCATCTGGCTCAAAATAGCGAACGGTTGCTGGCCTTTCCCAACCCTGATTCCAGTTACGGGGTATATCCAGAGAGCAAAACCCAAGGGTACCATTGGAGCCGGTAATGTACATGCCCTCTTGTTCATCCCAAAGATATTTTGAATCGATGCTCAACTGTATGACTGGCAATTCATGATTGCTATTGACCAGATAAAACGCCTCTTTTTGCGGACCAGACGAATAGCCTTGCTTGAAGGCAGCGGCGCGTAGCAAAGTGGTTTGGCCAATGGAAAATTGCCCGGTGTAAAGGGAAGATGTTGGAGTAGGAATACTTCCGTCGGTTGTCATTCTAATTGGAGCACTTGGATCGCTGCAGGATAAAGTAATTGGGAAACTACTATTAAAAGTTCCGCTTTCAACAGAAAAGGAAATAGTAGCATTGAAGTACAATCCATTACCATTGTTAGATTCATTGGGGCTGTAGTCTCCGAAGTGAACCCAGTTGTCGTTTCCATCCGTTTCCCTGCCGTAACTTACCTCATCTGGCTGGGTTCCAAACGTGATTTCATCGAGTACGACCAACTCTCCTCCCTGCTCCTGTGAAAGGAAAACGGACTCTCCGGAACTACTTAATTTAAAAGGGACATGGTTGGGCCCCTGGTCCGGTTGATCGTCCAGCCAAAGGATCGTGAAGCCATGAGGTGGAATAATGATTGGGCCTTCAATTTGCCATTTTGTTTTGTCGTTGGCATCATCAGAAAGGTAGAGGCCGGTTAGAAGTACGCTGGTGTCGTTGTCGTTGTAGAGTTCTATCCAATCATCATATTCGCCGTATTCATCTGCTACGACATTGTTTTTTGCCATGAGCTCATTGATATAAATTTGACTGAGGTGGCCATTTAAAACTGAAACAGCTACGTCGATGTTTAGTTTGGCGGCAAAGTTTTGATTGCCCTCAAACGAATGTGCGACCCTTCTGCCGGTGCCGTTTATGATGAAGTTGATGGCATTGCCTGCTTCCCAGTTGGGGCGGTTAATGATTTCCTGAACGACATTGGCAAGGTCGGGGCTTAGTTGTCCTGCGCTGGCTTCATTTTGTATCGACCAGTTTGGGATCCACCAGGTGGAGAATTCACTGGTGAGTGATCGGTTACTGATGTTGAAATTTGCATTTGAAAAAGAGCTGGCATTGTCTACATTTTCTCCGTTGATCTGGACGATACAATTGTCGCTTGAGGTTTCATCTGTTTGAAATTGAAGGCTGGCGTTTTGGATGCTGGCTCCCTGAGGGATCTGTATGTCTGAGAAATGGAGGCCGATGGTTTGTGTGCCTCCATTGTCGGGATCTTCAACGAGTTCAATGTCGGTTGAGTTTGCGAGTATTTGTCCGTTGCCGAGTTCCTCCATATCGTCATAAGCCGATTGTATAGAAAAGCTCATGGGTATGATGATGATGGTGTCCTGCGTTTTTGCCGACAGGCTAATGCCAAAACACAAAAGGAAGCAGGAAAGGAATATGAGATGAAGTAATTTCATGGAGATGAAAATATTTTAGAGATGTCACTTTTGTTGATTAGTGGAATATACGGAACTTGGGCTTGAAATAATAGTTTCTACCCTCAAAATAGCAATGTCAGGTGTATGATCCGTAAAGACTGGTTTCCTCCTCCTCCATATGAACGGCTTCTAAAATCTTAAATTCGAATTTTTTTTGGAATATTGTTCCCTTTGAGTGCGACTCTGTTTTGAACACTCAGAATGGTGTTGCTAAGCGGAAGATGGTTGGATTGAGCAGGTGAAGGGGGATGTTACTTTAAACAACTTCGGAGTAAAATTCTAATCAAAAACTAAACTTTCTTGAAAATCATTTTCCGCTGCTTTTATTCCCCTCCCCGCTCAACCTTTAAACCAACATTCAGCTTAACTTGCTTTTCACCTGCCTTGTCTGGCACCATTAACTCAATCACCTTATACATTTTAAGCGCTAGTGTTCTCCGATCAAATGCTTTAGCTAAATCAAGGCAGCCTTTTTGAAAGTGCGTGTACTGTTCTTTGTTTTTATAAATGGAGTTCAATTTATCTAAAAAATCAGCTTTATTCTCTGGGTCAAAACAGAGCCCTGCGTTATAGCGTTTCACGACTTGCTGAGCTTCTCCCTCTACACCTAATAAGATAGGTTTCATCATAGCAGCATTCTCAAATATTTTTGATGGGAGTACTTTCTTGAAGGTGTTTCTTTTCTTGAGCGGTATTAAAGCGACATCTGCTACACTAATATAGCTGGGAACTTGAGTTTTCGTAACAGCGTCCAGCATCGTTACATTTTTGAGCTTCAAGCGATTAGCTTTTTTTAATAAACGGCTTTTCATGGCACCTTCTCCAACAAATAGAAAATGAATATTTGGGTTGTTAACTTCAGCGGCACAATCCAAAATGAAATCTAAATTATGAGCCATTCCATGTGTTCCAATATAAGCGACTATAAATTTATGCTGTAAATGGTTCGCTTCAATAATGGATTGATCTTTTTCCTGTTGTTTAAATTTGTGTAGGTGTACACCGTTTTTGATCACGTGAATTCTATTGAGTTCAGCTCCGCAGTTATGGATTCTTCGCTTGAAGGCGTCTGTTACAACAACGACCTGATCCGCATTTCGATACAAAAACATGACTAATTGATCCAGTATTTTCAAGATCTTACTTTCCCGCATCGCTCCTACCGCTTTTATCGATTCGGGCCACAAGTCACGAATTTCTAATATCCAGGGCTTTCGTTTAAATTTGCTGGCCAGATATCCTGCTACCGCTGTAAATAACTGTGGCGATGTGGCAATGATAACATCTGTCTGAACAGACAAACTTGCGATAAATGAGGTTAGACAAAAACTCATATAATCTAAAATTCTTAGAAACAATCCACGGTTGGGTGTAATGTAGCTCCACACTCTGATTACTTTTATTCCATCCATCATTTCTTCTTGTTTCCATTTGTTTTTGTAACCAGGAAACAATTCTCCTTTTGGATAATTAGGAGCACAAGTGATGACAGTGACTTCTGCTCCCTTCTTCAACCATTCCTGACAATGCTCATAGGTTCGGGTGGCAGGGGCATTACTCTCTGGAGGAAAATTATCAGTTAGAAATAAAATTTTCATCTAAAATTATTTTAGTCATTAGCTCATCTCTAAAAACAATAACTGCTTTTAGCGCTTCCAACGTTTTGTTGAAGCCGATGGCTAAAGTGTATGGTTCAATATGTATCTGCTTTTGTCCTACGAAATGAATCGTTCCAAATGAACCACTGATTAATGCACCGTCTAGTGTAGGGGGCATGTTAGGATGGAAATGGAGAAAAGCTTTTGCTTCTTTATTCCCGGTTACCTTGTCTTCTATTTCCATAGAATTTTCGTGAAAAACGAAGGTTCGTAAGTGTTTGCAGTTAATTTTTTGATAGCCGTCATGGGCAGCAGAAATGCGATTCGGTGTTTCTGACAAGTCTATAACTTTAGCTCTTCTCGCTACTCTAAATCCGCCCCAGACTTCTGATTGCTCTACTTCGCCAATCCTTACGGTGTTGTGTGCAGCGGTTGATCGTTCTTGAGTTCTTTGCTTGTTTTTTTCATAGGTAGAAATAGCAGTGTCAACAATTAGTGGCTGTCCCTGATGATGTAAAATGAAGTTGAGCGTGTCGCTATGTGCATGGCCAGGAATGTAATCAGGGCCAATCTGACCGACGTCAACCAGTGTCTCATAATTCGTTTTTCGAATCATTCGGTAGCCACATTCTTTTAGGGGGGTTAGCTTTGGCTGAATGTTTAATTGCTGTGCATAATTAAGTAGTTGGCTGTGCGCTGGGGCGATGCCTTTTACACTGTCGTTTACCTGAGGTAATTCCCCGTTTTTAAAAGCCATTTGCTGAAGCCAGCCCAACATGGTGCTTGCTTTTTCAATTAAAAGCGCGGTTAATTTTTCTTCTGAAATTTGTTTGTTATTTGACAGCAGGTTGATGGTGTCCAAAACTCGAAACAACATAATCTGATGATACATTGGGCTCAATTCGAAGTGAGCGCCATCTGGCAGTATTTGTTCATTAAGTTGAGTAGTAATAATTTTTTTTGCCGTTGTTAATAACGCGGGGTCATTAAAATAGCAAGCTCCAAATAGTAGGCTGAAACCATTTTCAAGCAAATGATTTCCCAATAAATGATATTCTGTTTTTTTGTTTAAAACAACTAATTGTTGATATAGAGAAGTGTCTATTTTGGGGTCATCAATTTGGTGTCGGATCAAAAATTTTATCCAATTGTTACAGCGCAATGAAATAGGAAAAGGCTCCATCCCGTCTTTGACTAGTGGTAGCTGATGGATGAAATCATGCATAAAAACGAGTCCTTCTTTTTTTGAAATATGCTCCTGCTCCAGGAAGTCGAAATAAGTTAAGTTATAGGTCCATAACTTTCCATATGCCCTGTAATTCCAATCGATGCTATCTTTGAATTGATGTTTAATATTTAAAAATTCAAAGGTATTATCGCTGAGCCAACTTCGGTTGCCTGTTATGCTTGCTTGGAGGGAGAGACGATTTTTTTTAGCAATCATATCTTTAGAAACAGTAACCAATTTATCAGCTGATTTTAGCTTGTAAATCAGGCGATATTTTATTTGAACCCATTTTAGGTGTCTTAGTGTATCGTAGTATTTTCGGGTGAGCTTAAGCATCAATGTCTACTTTAGATGCCTTTGTAGAGTTTGTAGGAATCAAGCAATTAGTGTAAATAATATTTGCGATTCTATTGGCTGTCTTCCCATCCCAAAGAGGTGGCGTTTTACTTACCTGGTGTTCATTTTCAAGACTGCTTTTCAAGTGCTTGATGATTAAATTAGCATCAAGTGTGGGAACTAAAACATTGCTCCCCATTGTGATGGTAATTGGGCGCTCCGTTGTATTTCTTATAGTCAAACAAGGGATTTGAAGGAAGGTCGATTCCTCTTGTATCCCACCAGAGTCTGTTATGATGATTTTACTATTGCTCATTAAATGAAGAAATTCAATATAGCCTTGAGGCGGGAGAATGGTCAGATTAGGAATTTGATTTAGTCGGTCTTCCAAACCAAAATGGCGAATATTTTTTTCGGTACGAGGGTGTATTGGAAAAACGACTGGTATCTCTTTGCACAATCCTTCGATTAGATCAAGGATGGTTTCTAATTTCTTAGTGGCATCTACATTTGATGGTCGATGCATGGTCATCAATACAAATTGATTTGACTGAAGGCCAAGTGATTCGATCAATTGTAACTCTTCTGCTTTCTTGCGATAATTACACAGAGAATCAATCATAACGTTGCCAACAAAAAATATCTTGTCTGCGTTTACACCTTCCCTTGCGAGATGTGTCATGCCACTATGTTCTGTAACAAACAGCAAATCAGAAATACTATCCGTCAAAATTCGATTGAGTTCTTCCGGCATTTCACGATCGCCACTTCTCAATCCAGATTCAACGTGCGCCAGTTTTATGTTTAACTTTTTGGCAACCAATGCACAGGCTAAAGTGGAATTGACATCGCCTACGACTAACACTAAGTCAGGTTTTTCATTTAAGACCACTTTTTCAAATTCAACCATGACCTTAGCGGTAACAACCGCATGGGACCCACTGCCCACTCCCAGGTAATAATCTGGGCGTGGGAGTTCTAATTGATTGAAGAAGATGTCACTCATTCGTTCATCATAATGCTGTCCGGTATGAACTACTTTCGAAGTGATATGGGGGTGCTGTAAGAAGGCCCGATGAAGGGGGGCTACTTTCATAAAATTGGGTCGAGCTCCTACAACACTTAGTACTTTCATGATTTATGCTTTTTTCATAATTATATACGTAAAACAGGCTTGCTTTGGATTGCGAAAATGTGGGTTTTAGCAGAAAGATTTTACTTACTCAGCCTATACCTACGCTAAAAGCTTCGTTATATAAATCGGAAGTCTCTTGCTTCGAGAAAGAGCCCCGTCTGGCCAGTGTCATTCGACATAATGTTGTAGCTACGAAAGCGACAAATAGTTGTAGCTTTTCTTACTCCTTCGTACAACTATTGTGCGCAAGTCTAACGCCGTTTTAAAACACATAGGTTAAAAAGAGAGATAGCCTTCTACCGCAGGAGAGAACGCATAGACGTTTGCTGCTAGCAGCAAACCAAAGTTCGCAATAGGTCTGTACTTACAAACTGAATACTTTACGCCATCCTACTGCGAACTATCATTTTTGCTCCCAGCAAAAATAACGATGCGTTCTCTTTGCGGTCGATGGCTATATAACTAAAAACTATGTGTTTCAAAAATACGTTAAAAATGCACGCGTTAGACTCTACGAAAAGGGATACAACTTTATGACGATTTAAGAGACACAACATTGCGTCGCACAACATAAACTTGGCGGTTACGGGACTCAAGTTTCTGACCAGCCTGTGAAGTCCTGTGGTCTGTGGTCCGAGCAAAAAAATTAGCTCTCAGAATAGAGGTGCTGATAGGATGAGGTTAAATGCTCAATTGCTTTAATTTGTTCTGGGGAGAGTTGTGTCATCCAGTCTTTACGCTCTGTAATAGTAGTATCTTTCCCCAGGCGCATACTGGCATTGCCGATAATGTGTTGTTCTTTTGATCGAAAGTCAAGCGAAAAATGTTTGTCTTCCAGACCCGCAAATCGAAATACTTTTTTCATCTCGTTCTCTGGATCTTTGCAAAGGTCTTCATAGCGTAGTGTAGCGTACTTTAAGTTTAACCCATTGAGCACTTTTTCGTTATTCACCATTTCTTTTTTCCAAAGTTTTACCGCCTTTTCTAAAGTCCATTTATTATATTTTAGCGCAGAATTTACCTGAGCTCTTGGGTCACGAACCAACCAAATAACATGAAAGTCAAATGAGTCAATCATCGATAAAAACATAGCGTGGTCTATTATTTTAGATGTATCTAAAAACACCGTACGGTTGCTGTAATCCAATAGTTCACGTGCTAGTACTTCATTGAAATGACAGAGTGCTTTGGTGCGATTAGCAAATGGCGTATATTTTAATGGAATCTTGTGAAGTGCACAAAACCTGATGCTTTCAAAAGCGAGGCGATTAATATATTTATTAGTGGAAAAACTAAACTCTGTTGTATTTATCTGCAATACTTTCGGGTCAATCTGAGCGAGTACCCGGTCTTTGACATGGTTGAGATAGTCGCAATTTTCAAATAGCGCTCCACAAGAACAATGTCTGGCTTTATGATGTAAAAACGCATTGGTTTTAACGGACTTATTGTAAAATTTTCGACGTTCTCCTATGGTAGCAATAGCGGGATGCGTTGCTAATAGAAAGCTAAGCAAGGTCGAACCAGAGTATCGTTGCGACAACACGTAAATGTATTTAACGTTTGCTTGTTTTGGCATACTTAATGTTGCTCATGCGTGATTTAATTTTCTGTCTTCGGTCGATTCAGCTAATAGCTGAATAATTACATTTGTTTTTTGTTTGGGCGATAGTGTTTTTCTTTATAAAAGAAATTAGAAAATAAAGATTTGAAAATGGAAGCAGAAAACAAATCCTGAACCAGAAAACGAAGAAAAGTAAACAGTCGCTTTTTGAAAGGTATCCGATAGGTTTCCATTTTTTTATTCTTCATCCCTATTTGTTCACTCCGAAATAGTTGGCGGATATTATCTTTTTGGTTGTACCAAATTCTTTGGCAAAGTGATAACTGCTTAAAGGATAACTTCTCGGCAGATGTATTTAAATCATACCCTAGTTTTTGTAGAAGCGGTCCTTGTATGTTTTCAACTTTTGCAATTTGTCCAGCATCTAATTCTGATTGCCATTTATTGATTTTAGAAGTGTCAAAAAAGCTCTTGACATAACTCTCCTCTTTTTTTAATTGTTCATCTGATAAGTTAACCATCTCAGGCGCATAAGGAATATCTAGAAAATTACAAATCGATTTTGCCTCTACTTCTGGTTGCCTCAAAAGGTTTTCATAATGGATGATTTTGTATTGGTCAGTACCTAGGATTTCCTGATTAACTAAGCCAAAAATGTTTCCATCGACCCACTGTTGTGCGCTTAGCTGTAGGTTTCGATAGGAGCGACTAGACATACTGCTTGCATTTGCTCTTCCATCCCGAACGATGTGAATGATTTTTGCCTTTGGTATCAGTAACAAAAGATCATTGATAAAATGTTGCATGTTGGGTACCTTATCTCCCCAAATCGCTTTACCGGTGCCTTGCAGTTTCTTTTCAATAGAGCCCTGAATTAAATCGCGAATATTGTCATAGGCGTCTAGGTTCTCATAATCAATTAGACCTGCCAATCGACCTTGAACATCATTTTTGATTAGCCATTTTATAAAAGCGGTTTTGTCATGCAGCAAATTGTGCGGCCATAAATCATACAGGTTTTTGAAACCGGAAATGATCCTAAAACCCGTTGCACGATCTTCCATGAAGACAGCAGGATGCTTGTTAAGCATTACTGACAACAAGGTAGTTCCGGACCGTTGGACGCCAGCTATGAAAAAGGGGTGGTTCATACCTTGTTGATTTTTGTCGTCAACATCCACTCCCGGAATTTTACGATCCCTTCTCTAAAAGTTGTATTGGGTTCGTAGCCCAAAAGGCGTTTAGCTTTTGAGATATCAGCATACGTTTGAGGTACATCTCCTGGTTGCATTGGGAGTTGGTTGATGATTGCTTTGGTTTCAAAAACATCTTCCAGCGTATTGATCATTTCCATAAGAGACACTGTTTGGAAATTACCTAAATTGATGATTTCGTAATCCGTTTTCTTATAGTCGATCGCTGCTCTGACTCCTTTTAGAATATCTCCGATGTAAGTGTAGTCGCGACGGGTACTTCCATCTCCATACATTGGAACGGGTTGCTTGTTTAGAATCATTTTTGCAAACTTATAGATGGCCAGATCAGGACGCTGGCGCGGGCCATACACGGTGAAAAAGCGCAATGCTATAAATCGAATGCCATACAAGTTTGTGTAAACATGTCCCAATAATTCGCAGGATAATTTACTGCTGGCATATGGACTGATTGGCATCATGTTCTGATCCGATTCTACCCAGGGGACATCTGGATTAACACCGTATACACTACTGGATGAAGCAAAAACGAATTGGGGTATTTTTTTTATTTTGGCAATTTCCAACATGTGCTGCGTTCCCATCACATTCGCTTGTTGGCAACCAATTGGGTTTTGGATAGAAGCATGTACACCCGCCTTTGCAGCGATGTGTACAATTACATCGTAGTCGTCTTTCAAGTGTGCGATCAGCATTTCCATATTACAGATATCTACTTCCAGAAACTGAAAGTTGGGGTGCTCTAAAAGCCCGGCAATATTATTTCGTTTGATCGATTCGTCATAAAACGGATCGAAGTTATCAATAGCAGTAACCTGATGGCCTTCAGCAATCAGCTGATCGCCCAATGTGCTACCAATAAACCCTGCTCCTCCTGTGATGAGTATATGTTGCATATTTATTAAAGTTGTTTTTTTGTAATTCCTTTTGTTTGACCTTGTTTTTCGAAAAGTTTTTTTATGGTACTTATCGCTTTATGAGTTACCTGCTCCGTATCAAAAGTATTTTCAAAATATTGAATGGCGTTTGCACTAAATGTTGGATAATTTTCTTTGTTGAAATGTTTAATTGCTTTTATGAGTTGATCGGTAGATTTTGGAGTGATGAGTAAACCTGTTTCTGCGTGTTTTACAATTTCAGGAATAGCCTTCCAGTGAGTGGTAATCACAGGTAGTCCAAGGCTGTAAGCTTCCAGTATTGAGCCTGGATAACCTTCGCCTCTGTAGTAGGTCGGAAGAATTAATACATCGTATTGTCGAAGGGTTGGTAGTACTTCTTCTTTTGCCAAAACTCCTTTATATAACTTACTGTTATCCTTAAATGTTTGCTCGTACTTCGCCTCTTTTATTGGTCCGTAAACGTCAATGGTATAGTCATCTCCAAGTCCTTTATCCGCTTCAATCAGGTGATCTATGCCTTTAGCTTCGTTGATAAAACCGAGATAAATAAACCGTTTTCCGAAAGGTCGATTTGGTCTGACAAATTCCTTTTTTGGCATTTCGCGGGAAGTTGGTAATTGAATCGTATTGGCATTTTTACCGGCATAGAATGTCATGAGTTCTTTGGTTTGCAAAAAGAATATATCCGCTTGCAAAACGGTCTTTTTAAATAGCCATTTCTGAAAGTTACTGTATAAAGCAGTGTAGTCTTTGATGTCACCCCCAAAGGGTCGGAATACGAATTTGAGTCGAAATATTTTAGTAATAACATAAAGTAGTGGAACTAAATATTTGGTACCTCCTCTGCTGGAATTGAGAAAGATTACATCTGAGCCAGGGGCATATCTCAGAACCTTTAGCAGTACATAAAATGGATTGAATATACGACCCAGGCCTTTCGGTACCTTTTGAGTGTTGACCAATTGGAATGGTTCTTCGTTTCTTTTTAGGTAGTCGATTAAATAACCGAAAGAGATAGTCGCACCACCGATAAGCCCCGCTGCAACATTGGTGACAGGTCCGATTAATATTATTTTAATTTTTGGTTCGGCCATGATTAGTTTTTTATGTTGAATCGTTTGGCCCAACCGAATAATTGCATGAGCATCCACAGATGATGTGAGGCCTGAAAAACAGTTTGCTGCGCATTGTCTTTTTTGGTGTGCATCCCGCGTTGGTAAATTGCTTCCAATTGTTTTTTGTCAATAAATCCTGGCCAGGGATTTTCATCAAATAAGAGTCGTTGTGCTAGTTTTTTGAAAGCGTCATTTTGGTATTTATATAAAGGCATGTTAAAACCTGTTTTAGGATGGTCGAATACCTCGGAAGGTAACATTTTTTGCATCAGTTTTCGCAAGATATATTTCCCTTTTCCATGTTTGATCAGCAAGTCATCAGATAATTTGGAGGAAACCGCAAATAAATCAACATCCAAAAATGGGGCACGTACTTCCAGTGAATTTGCCATACTCATTCGATCTACTTTTATTAGCATATTGGCAGGTAGTGTATGGATAAGCCGGTAGTACATTATTTTTCTGAGTGGCGACCAGGATTCAAACTCTTCGGGATAGTTATTGTACAATGGATAAGCTGCATGGTTTTTTAAGTTACTATTTTTAAGTAATGTATCCACCTGATTTGTGCTAAACATTTCATTCAGTGCAATCGGAATTTGGGAATTAGAAAGTAATGAAGTCTGTACACCACGTTTAACTTTTCGCAGCATAGCGGACCCATTCAAAAAGGGGATATTTTGGCTCAGCCCTAAGCCAGTATTTAAGGTTTGACGGATAGGTGAGGGTACATTTTTTAAGCCGACTATTTTTTGATACCATTGAAATAAATCATAACCACCAAATAACTCATCACCTCCGTCACCAGAGAGCGCCACTTTTACGTGTTTCGAAATTTCCTGGCAAATCAGAAAGGATGGAATCGCTGAGCTGTCGCGAAAGGGTAATCCAACATGGTCAATTATGTTCCAGAAGATAGATTCATCAAAATCCAGGTTTGGAATGAAAACCTCATGGTGATCTGTCCCGCAATGATCTGCCACTTTTCGAGCGATTGTACTCTCGTCAAAACCTTGTTGTTCAAATCGGACGTTAAACGTTTTGATCGCTTTATGGCTGCTTTGTTGTAGGAGTGCCACAATAGAACTTGAATCAATTCCACCCGAAAGAAAAGCGCCAATAGGGACGTCACTTACCGTCTGTCGCTTGACTGCATTGAGCAAAAAAGGTTGAATGGTTTCAATCGCTTCGTTCTCATTGCTTATGACCGGATTTTTTGGATAAGCAGGATCAAAGTAGATTTTTTCTTCCAGTAGCTTTTCGTCCACCATCATAAAGTGTCCTGCCCGCAAGATTCGCACATTTTGAATCAGCGTAATTGGTTCAGGAACAAGAGAAGTTCTAAAATAATAAGGCAAGGCTTCGTGGTTTAATCGCCTGTCAATTGAAGTAGCCTGAAGCAGCGAATTAATTTCGCTTGAAAAAATAAAGGTTCCTTTTTGCCAATGGTAGTATAGTGGTTTTTCGCCAAAAGGATCTCTCGCCAGAAAGCAAGTTTTATTTTCGAGGTTATAGATACAAAAGCTGAACATTCCTTTTAGCATGTCGAGCATACCGGAGCCGTAGATTTCATAAAGATAAAGTAAGACTTCGGTGTCGGACCCGGTTTGGAAAGTATAGCCTTTAGCCATTAAAACTTTTTTCAACGTTTTAAAATTATAAATCTCTCCGTTGAAGACAATACAAAGGTTTTTCTGTTGATTGAAAATGGGTTGGTTTCCACCTTTTTGATCGATGATGGCGAGTCGGCTCATCGCCACCGTTGCTATTTCACCGGAGTAGCTTCCCGCATCATCGGGGCCTCTGTGATCGAGTGCCTGGTTCATAGCATTGACCTGCCTTTTCCGGTCGGAGTCGGATAAGGTGTTTTTCCAATCGATGATGCCGCAGATTCCGCACATAGTTTTTTTTGGGAAGATGCCCTAGGTTTTGGCTGTCAGGCTTTTGGCCTGGGGGATTAAGGAATTATTTTTTGTAACTATTTAGGGACTCTATTTATGAGTTCAGACTGGATGTTAGATGTTGGATGTTATTTTACGAGCGCTTTGCGCTCCTACGCTTAGTCCTTCGCCAGCGCCTCTGGCTGGTCGAAGAAGACATCCAACATCCAACAATATTGTATTCTTTATGTCATTCAATTCAGACGTTTATAAAAGACCAGGTGAACAGATACTTTTTTCTTTAAATTTTCTTTAGTATTTTGAAAGGAACACCACCAATAACCACTCCTGACGGAACATCTTTATGCACCAAAGTATTGGCCCCAACGACCACATTATCTCCTATCGTCACCCCTTTTAAGATGGTACATTTATCACCGATCCAGATATTATTTCCGATTTTGACGGGTGCTGTTGTATAACCATCTAAGGTTAGTTTGTCAGCATTCATTGTATAATTATGGTCGTGATCCAGTATGCTGACCATCTGTCCGATGGTTACCTGGTTTCCGATTTCTATTTTTTCATGAGCGATGATTCGGCTGTATTTATTGATTCCAAAACCATTTCCAATGATTAATTTTCCTTTTGCGAAAAGCATGACATCGTCATTCAAAATGATACGTCCTTTGCATTGTACAGAAGCGCCTTTGAAAATGTGAATGCCACATCGTGTTCCTATCATCGAGAGTTTTGGACACTTAAAACGCCCCGGATAATATAGACGAACTAGCAGGTATCGAAAGGCAGACCAGCTCTTGTACCAGAAAGACTTATACCTTAGTTGCATGGCTTCCTTTTAGAATTGATTTCCAATTTTCAATAACGTTGCTGCCATGAAATTTTTCGGATGTTTTTCTACTAGCGTCTACTAATTCTTTTTGATATGCTTCGCTTTCAACTATGCGGTCAAGTCCTTCGAGTATTGCCTTATTGGAAGCTTGATCCACCAGTTCGGCGCATTTATTTTTTTTGATAAAATCATTTAAGAAGGAACCATCTGGCGAGTGAGCGATGATGGGTTTTCCCGAAAGTAATAAAGGTATGGTTCGGGTTGGAAAAATAGTTTGATACTCTGTTGCTCCATAGCCTCCGGTGAATCCATGTGTCAGTACGCAGATGTCGTAGTGTTGCAGAATTTGATGCACCTCATTCGGTTTTACAAAACCCTCATATTCTATATCGCCCAAATCCATTCCTCGTTTTTTTAACAATACTTTTGGAACATGAGTAAACAAGCTTAGGCTATATCGAGGATGATTCCGAATGGCAATAGCAAAACGCAGGGTGGCATCCATATTGGATTCATTGAAATTTCCAATGGCGACTAACTTATATTTTTTCTTACCTACTCCGGGGATCCCCGTCAATGATTTGGCAATAGGAAACTTATTGAAAGTATGTATGAGTGGACGAAACTTATTGAGTTTATATTTTTTTTCATAAAAGCGTTGCATCCCTTCGCTCATCACAAAAATATTTTTGGATTGGCGAAATATTTCTTGTTGAATAGTAGTCGCCTTTGGATCGGTTACTTCAACGTTTTCGGTATAGGTGTTGTGGAAATATGAGCTGAATGGGATATTCAATTCTTTGGCAGCAATGCAGGCAGCATGACAATAAATTTCATTGGGATATACTCCAACCACCTGATCAATATTTCGGGAAACTATAATTGATTTGATGTATTTAACCAGTGGTTGAAATCGCCATTTTCGAAACCAGGAAAAGTATCGGTAGCCTCTACCCAGCACATACATCTCACTAAAAAAGTAAAGAAATTCAGGGCCGTCTACCGGGCGTTCCATATCGGTTTTTTGAAAAAGTGTTTTACTTCCAAGTACAACTAGTTCATTCTTGCTGAAATTTTTAGATAAATTTTCAACAATAATACTTGAGCCTCCTTTGTTGGGTAGTGTACTCCAACTTACCAGAAGTATTTTCATGTAGCTAATCGTTTCTCCCAGCTTTCAGCGATTTCTTCAAAAACGTCTTGCAGGGTTTTGGTTATTTCCCAATTGGGGTAGTGTGCCTTCATTTTATTCAGGTTGGAGATGTAACAAATGTGATCTCCAATTCGATTTTCTTCGCTATAGGTGTAGCGCATTTTGTTGCCGCTTATTCCCTCAATCCGTGTGAACGCTTCCAGGATAGAAGTGGAATTATCTCTACCACCTCCAATGTTATAAACCTCTCCACATCTTGGATTTTCAAAAAAAGCATGGACAAATCTTGCGACGTCATAGGAGTGAATATTATCTCTTACCTGCTTTCCTTTGTATCCAAAAACAGTGTACTCGCGTTGTTCCAAATTTACTTTAATGAGGTAACTCAAAAAACCGTGTAGCTCAACACCTGAGTGATTTGGTCCGGTCAAACAGCCGCCTCGCAGTGCACAAGTGGGCATGTTGAAGTACTTCCCATATTCCTGTACCATAATGTCACCAGCAACCTTGGAAGCACCAAATAAAGAGTGCTTACATTGATCAATAGAAAAATCTTCTTTGATGCCATCATAATATTCGGTATCCGCAAAATCCCATCGGGTGTCCAATTCTTTTAGGTTGAGAAAGTTAGGTCCGTCACCATAAACCTTATTCGTACTCATGTGAACAAAAGGAGATTCGGGACAATATCTTCTGGCGGCTTCCAACAGATTGAGTGTGCCTACTGCATTGACGTCGAAGTCATCAAAAGGACGACTGGCGGCGAGGTCATGACTTGGTTGGGCCGCAGTGTGGCAGATGTAACCAGGCTTAAGTTCCTCCATTATCGATAATACCTCAGCTCTATTTCTTATGTCTAATTCAAGGTGTTCGAAAGTGGGACATTCCAATGCTAATTGTTCTTGAACCCAGCGTGTGTCACCACGTGGCCCAAAAAAATCTGCTCGCATGTTATTATCTGCTCCGACAACTGTCCAGCCGAGTTTACTAAAGTAACGGACAACTTCGGAGCCGATTAATCCTGAAGAACCTGTAACCAAAAGTTTTTTCATAATAAAAAATCGCTTTCTTATACTTACGTAAAAAACGATGGCTTTGGATTACAATGAAACTGTTAAATTCGTAGCCAATCAGGTGGGGTAACATCAGCGGTATTTATATTGGAATCGCTGAACCAGTTGAGAGGGGCAATTACTTTTTTTGTAGGATTTTGGTTCAACCAGGTAGCCCACCAGGCAAAAGAGCTATTGGGGATGATGAAATGCTTGCAGGCAATCATGAGTTGCATGTAGTTGCCAAACTTTTCACCTTTGTGTTCGTGTCCGACAACAGTTGTGGGCTGTTCTAATTTTATATTGTTGCGACACCATTCTACGTCGTCAGAGAAAATAAAAAACGTTGGATTTTCTATTCCACTAGCCATCTGTTTGGCGGCGTTTAGAAAATAGCTTTTGTTGGTGGTATTGAGGTTGTCTACTTTTAGGAAATCTGTTCTTCTTACGTTGAGACAAATGGCGTTGGAGGATTGAATCTTGTTTAGTAATTCTTGTGAGTCGGGTAAAATTTTATTTCTAAAGGTAAATGCTTCCCTTATTTGTGGAGCGATGGCTTCAAAGTATTTATAACTCTGAAACCAACCTTCAAAAATGGTATGGTCTTTTGCCTGTTCAATGAATGAAGCCTGATATTGAAAATCCTTTTCTTTGATATGGATGCTGCCTTTGTTAATTTGGTTTCTTAAAATTTTGGTGATGGTGGAAGATTTGAATTTGCTTAAACCTTTTACGATGGATGGATGCATGACGAATGAAGCATCAAGATTAAAAATGCTGAGATCGTAATTACGATAAACAAAATCACCCTTGCTGCGATCCAGTAGAGCGCAAAGATCTATTTTTAAATTGGTGTTTAGTTTTGTGGCTACGTTGAGTGCCATAGCGTATTGGAACATTTGGTTGCCCATACCTCCTTTTAGTCTGCTTATGATCATTTTTTAGGATTCCAGTTGAGTGAGTTTGTTTTTCATTCCTTTTAGTAATTCCGGACTAGCGCTATTATGAACGGCCAACATATCGATACCCAGGTTGAATAGTGTATATTTGCTTTTTAAAAAGGTGGTCGTTTGTTGGAGTTCCTCTTTTGAAAGATGATTGTATTCCATTAAGATAAAATCGGGTTGGAATTTATTAAGATCAAGTTGGGATAAAATTTTCCAATCGTAGCCTTCGGTGTCTATGTGCAGGATGTTAATTTTTTCTATTTGGTTTCTTTCAAAAAGAGTGGGCAGTGTTAAACCTTCTAGTTTTTTCGAGCGAATGAAGGGTTCAAGTGCCCCATCAAAATGGTTAAGTATATGCTGGCGATTAAAGGAGCCCAGTTGATCAAACCAATAGGGAAGGTTCGGGATTTCCGTTTTGGCGCTATGGTCCACCCAGTAGAAAGTTAGTGGTTCACCCTGGTTGATGGCTACATTTTCAAAAGCGAATCGATTGGTATCCGGATAATTGGCTTTTAGTTTTTTGAAACTATAAGGTACTGGTTCGACAAAAAGTGCTTTCCAGTTTTTATTTTTCTGGAGCAAAGGGAAAAGTGGATCGCCGGTTTTTCCATCATTAGATCCTATTTGGACGATAAAGGCATCCTGGGTATTCAACTTCTTATCAAACCAAAAGGCAGGCAGTTTTGGGTCTTTGATAAAAGGCTTTTTTAGTATATTTCGTTTTACTCTCGCCAGTAAGGTTCTTAAGTTGGCCATTTTATTTATTGTTGATGAAATGCTTGTAAAGTTTGAGGTCAAATTGGTTGTATGCTTCGATTAGTGCGCTTTCTTCCTCTGTTGGTAAGTTATAACTTGCTTTTCTTTCGTGTGAAATACCGCTAGAAGCATTGATGTTATTTTTCAAGAGAAAACGAGCTACCTCATCTGCAAAGTTTTGAAAAAAAAGTAGGTCATGAAATTGGTGTAAATTATCAATCGCTTGCTGACACATTTTTTCATCCGCCTTCTCATAAACCCTTCCCGTGTAATATTGGCAACTCATATCTCTGGCTGCCCAGCATTTTTTTAGAAAATGTTCTAAGCCAACTGCCGCATATTTTTTGTAAGGATAGCCATCGGAATTTCTCAACACCATTTGATAATAAGACCAAACCCGATCAACTGGATTTCGCAAAATCGTTATATATTTATATTCTCCGATTGGACAAAGATGTGAAATGGGGCGATGGATTCTTAAATTAAAAAACGTATCCGTTGTATGATTTTTGAGTAACTTATAAAAAGAAGTCCCTCCCGTTTTAGGCAGATGGATAAAGGCAATTTGATCTTTTCTGAAGGTGTAATCAGAAATGTCATAGCCGTTTTTCTGCATCGTATATCGCCAGTAGAAGTCCGTTTGCAAGATAAGATCTGTTGCATAAAAGATATTCTTCAGCGACTTCTTTTTGGCTCTGGCCATCAGGGTTTTAAGCTCCATTGGTTCGTCTTTTTGAAATATCTACCTGATCAATTCCCGGATAACCAGGCAATTTCATTACTAATATTCCGTCCCAACTAAAGGACTCATCCACGTTTGCGGAAGCAACTAGTTTATAGTGATATTTATTTTTTAAAATCTGAAAACAAGCTTCATGTAGCTCGTTGGAATGCGTGGAAACGAAAACGTAGCCGACTTTTTTTTCTAACAACATCTTGTGACTACCTTCCAGCATATCTGCTTCAAACCCTTGAATGTCGGAATGTAGAATATCCAGAAATTTGATGTTGTTTTGTTGGCAAATTTCATCAACGGTTAATATGCGATTGTTTTTATCCACTTGCTTCCCGATCCCTGCTTGTATAAATGTTCCTTTAAAATTATTTAATCGGAAATTAGCTTTGCCATAAAATAAATTCATTCGTTCTGGTTCAACCATAAAACAATTGGAGTTAGGGAATTGCTCTAAAAACCACATGGAATAAAAAGACCAATATGCTCCCAGTTCCAGCATTGTTTTATTTTGCTTTTGGTCTAAGGTGTTTAGTACTTCCTGGAATATTTTTTCCTCCTGAGGTTCATGTACTCCTTTATTGTCTTTCAGCATTTTGAGCATTCCGACATTGTAGTAGCTAAGCGGCTCTACTTTGATACCGTTATGCATAATCAGACTTTCGTCTATTATTTGCCCGGCATTGCTATGGCGTGGAATAGCTAGGTTGTCTTTGCTTGACATGACGTTTTGAATTCGTGGTTGCCAGTGTGCTTTATTTTTCTCATTCATCAAATGATTGATCTCTGAGCCATTTTCCAATTGTTGCAACAAGCGTTGCTTGTTCCTTCTATTTTTAATGTTGAAATAGAAATCAAAAAATGAATCAGGTGTAATACTGGATTCCGCTACTTTTTTTATTATTCTTCCAAGTTTAGACATCTAATAACTTTTAGTTGAAAACATCAATAAAAACCAAAACAACTGATGTGGAAAATTTTCTGCAGTAATACCAAATACAATAAGACAGGATAAGACGACGAAAGCATATTGGTATATAAAACGAGCAGAATCATCCTCAACGGGGTACAATACTCTTCGTACAATTTTTCGCATTCCATAATACAGGAACAGCGCATAAAAAAGTAAACTGGGTATGCCATAGTCGACCAGAATCGCCAGGTAGTCATTATGTGGCGACAGGTGATATCCACGATTGACAATTTCTAAAATAAGACCATTTGATTCCTCTCCGTAGTACTTGCTAAAATTAGCTTTGAACTGACCGATTCCCATTCCCCAATATCCTCTGTCTTCCAATACCGTAAATATGCCCCGCCATATCACAAAGCGTACATCTTCTTCGTCGCTGTTCATTTTTTTATCTATCCGTTTCAACAAAACCAAGGTAGTCCCAGTTCCTCCGGATGACAACAGGTTCGATGTATTCGAGCTTAAATAAAAAACCATAAAGCCTCCTATAGCGAGCAAGAATAATTTGCGACGAAAGGAAGAGAAAAGAAATAAAAAAAAAAGAGAAATGACTAAGGTTATTAAACCTGTTCTACTTCCGGTAATAATAAAAATATACAGCAGAAAGAGGGGCATTAGTATGTAAAACACCTGATGCCAAAATCTACGATCGAAACCAGAGCGTAAGAGAAAATAAAACATAGCAGCCACCAACCCCAAAGATGCATAGTTCGGATTATCTATGAAACCAGCCTGACGTCCCGAGGTTGTCATCTGTAATAATATATTGGCATAAATATAAACAGCATTTATTACAATACCCAGAATGAAAAAATAGAGTATTCTTAAAGCCTGCTTTTTAGAAATGGGGATAGACTTATAGACCCAGAATGTCAATACATGTAAACCAATCAGGAGGAGATCACTATAGAAAAACTTCGTATTAAAAACATTCATAACAGCTTGCACAGAAGAGGCTAATATGCCATAGAGAAATACGAGGTATAAAAATACATCGCTTTGCTCCTCTCGCATAAACTGCAATCCTTTTCTTAAACTCCGCAGCGCATAAGTTCCAATAATCAATATTGAGAAAATCCGAAAAGGCTTAAAAATAGTATCGATATAAAACAACTTTTCCAATATCAATTCAAAAGGCATAGAGAATGCATAGCAACAAAACAAGACGTAAAGTGTCTTGTCAAAATCAACTTGTATTTGGTGGCTACTATACATTATGTACAGGAGTGCGTTCTAAAATTTCATGCATCGCTTCGATTACTCTTGTGGTAGACTGGCCGTCGTTTTGATAGCATTCCATTTTTAGCGCATGCTGACGTTTATTTAATTCGTGATTGGGGTAAAGTAAATACCGCATTAGTTCCTGTTGTAAGTCCTCATAGGAATGTACGACTGTGGCACCTCCCATTGCGACGAATTTCTTAAGGTGTATATAATCAACTAAGCGGCGCGCCGACTTCCAGTAGTATAGTTTTTTGTCTCCATCAAAGGAGGTCATGACAACAGGCTTGTCCATCATTAATGCATCAATGGAAACCGTTGAGCCAGAGTTGAGACAGACCTTGCAGCCAGCCAGCAAATTGGACAAGCGTAGCATGTCTGACTTGCGCATACTCCAGCGTACTTTGCTATCTACTAAAGTTGGATAATCAATGGCGACTCGCGGACTACTCAGTTTGTCCAGGCGTTTCAGCCAGCGCTTGTCACCCAACGAACCTTGTACGTTTTGCGGATGAGGCCGAATCACTAATTGTAGTCTGAGCCCGAAAACGTTTTTAGATACTGACTTTGCCAGCCATTCTACAATGTCAATTTCATGGGGTGCAAACCGGGGTGCACTCATCGCTATAAAGATGTACGGTTTCTCCGGATTGAGTTTTAAATCAAGTAATACTTCCTTGTAATTATCCGTATCTTTTACCTCAATATGTTGATCAAAGTGCGGTACGCCACAAACGTGAATTTTGTCTTCATCCAGGTTGTAATATTCCTTCAACTCCTCCTGCATCACCGGCCCCCAGGCAATAAACTGATCAGGGATAACCGGGAAGATGCCCTTGCTGGTTATGTTATCCCAACTTAGTAAATGAATCAAAGTAGATACGCCTGCCTGTTTTGCCGCGTAGAGAAACTTGGACTCTAAGTAGTTAATAGGATAAGTGGAAACGACCAATTTGGGATTTAATTTTTTGATCAAAGCAGTTGCTCGTTCATCTTTTAGATAGCTACTTTCTTTTTGCTTAAAGCGTTTTCTAATAGAAGGGAAGAAAGGAATTAATCGATAAATCGGATAATAAACGAAGGGTCTAATGCGCTTCCAGGGGTGCTTGCTTTTGGTGTATAGAATTTCGTAAAGATGCTTTTCCCAAAAAACCGGGTTGGATCGAATGTCCTCCAGATAATAGCGACGCTTCACGCCATAGTCATCATCCCATATGGTTTGTTTGATGTCGGCATTATAGATTGCTACCCGTTCGTTGTTGGCCAGTGCTTTGAAATTGTCATCATTGGCGTCGGGGCTTATAATGGCTACTGTTTTTCCTTGCTCAGTGAGTCGTTCAATAAGTCGGGTTTGCAACACCATCCTGGCAGCAAAGCCATGAGAGATGACGTAACAAATATCGACACTATTTTTTATTTTACTCATTTTGCAGGTATTTCAGGAAGCGTAGTTTGATCATATGTCAAATACAAAACAAACCTCTCCCTTTGTATACGTATTTACGAAGGCGTTTAGATTACGAATAGGTGGAAACAGCGTACATAAACGCTATTAAATGTTTAAATCCTTAATAATTTTTTCTGCCTCTTTCCAGTCATCCATTGTGTCAATATTGACATGATATGCGTTCGTCGATTCATAAAAGGCAATGTTGTCACCATAGAGTGAAGCCTTATTTTTCAAAACAGAAGTTCGGGTGATATAGATAGATCCATCACGAAAGTATGCGGTAGGGAGGTCTTGCCTTCTGGGAATAATTTGTTGTTCCCCAGTCGCAATTTTGAGATAAGGCTCGTTTTCTTTTTGTTCAAAAACCCAATGTGGATTGTATACGTGTGGTACTTGTTTGACAGAAATCAGGCTATCGGCATTACTGTTTTTGAAAGCTTCAATAGCTCCATTGATGTCAGCTGTGTTTCGCAGGGGGCAGGTTGGTTGTAGCAAACAGATGGCATCAAAGTGGTGGCCTGCTTTTTCATAAAATTCTAAAGCATGTAAAACGGTATCAATCGTAGGGGAGTTGTCTGAAGCTAGTGCTGCTGGTCGCATGAACGGAACATCTGCCCCCGCTTCCTTGCTGATATTCGCAATAGACTTACTGTCAGTTGATACGACCAGGGTGTCCATGAATTGGCAGTCCAGTGCAGCTAAAATGGTGTAGGTAATTAGCGGTTTTCCCGCGAGTAAACGTTGGTTTTTTTGAGGGACACCTTTGGAGCCTCCTCTTGCGGGAATCAGACCAAGTATTTTCATTTTATTAAAGTTTAGAAATATCTTTTGCAAAAGCAGTAGAAAAAACGGCAGCACCAGCAGCATTCAAATGATCATCGTCATAATAATGGCTGGCATCATTGAGTGCCGGAATTCGGTTGACGTTGTAATCGAAATAGGGTACGCCCCATTTTTTAGCCTTGGTATCAAACAGCTGATGAAACTCCAGGTAGTTATCGATTTTTTCAACAGAGATTTCGGGTATTGGTGTAGTGGTAAAAATCAACTGAATGTTTTCAGATTGGCAGAGGTCTTTTATTTTTTTAAGGTATTCAAAATTTCTTTTTGTTAATGCGGTAGTACTTACTCTGAGGAAATCATATTGGTTGGAATTTTTTAATTCATAGAGACTTAAAGTGTCAGGAGTACTTACAAAACCTTTACCATGATAACTGCCTTTACTTTTTATTTTGATTGGTCTGCCAAGAAGACTATTGATTTTGTTTTTCAAATAGGTTTTGTAAACCAAGGAAGGAAATAACGAAAGGCTAACTCGTTCCTTTGTAGAAAAACCTTCGTTTAAGAACGCCTTTTTTGCCTCGCTGGCTTGCATATGTTGCCAGTTGAAGCGTCCATTTTTGATTTGGTCGTCATAACTAAACACCATATAGTAAATGTCAAATACGACTGTTTTAGGGCGGTGCTTTTGCAAAACTTCTTTTAAAACGTAGTAGCTGGTAACGGGAGATTGTGCAGATGAACCAAAGTTAAACACTTTTGTTTTGTTAGACATTGCTCGTTCAATCACCAATGGGTCAAAAGACCGATAAGCATGTGAAGAACCCAGTATCAATAAGTCGATTGCTTCTTCTTGCTCATAATATTCCTCCCAGCGCAATGCCGGAAAAAACTGCTTCTTTTCATACAAGTCTTGTGTTTCATAAGTACTCAACTCATATCCAATGGCCATATTCAATAACCAGAACACAAAAACATAAAGTCCAACTTGAATTAAAAATGATCGCATTATTAAATAGTTTAACGGAATTATTTAGATTTTTCCTTTTGAGGATTTTGAATAATTCCCACACTAATTTCCTACCGATCAATCGTTTAGGAAATTATTGCAAAATCAGAAAAATCCAAATAATTTACGGCCTAGCCCTTAGTTCCTAAAATTGAAAATAAATAAATACTGATTGCTCAGTTGGTGACAGTAAGAGAATGGCCAAAGCCGTACAAATGTAAATGGACATTCGACCAAATTTATTCAACTGATTTTTGTTGAACTGAAAAGCATGTTCTCTGTCTCTTTGCCACCACTCCAAAGAAAACAAAAGTGCAATTCCGAACAAGAGTAAAATGTTTTTCCGAAAGGGTTTTACTGAAAAGTCGAAACCACTAAAAATATGACTTAGATAATCTAAGGCATGCCCCACACTTTCTGCTCTGAAAAATACCCAGGCCAGACAAACCAACATAAAAGTAGTGCCCATATCAAATAAGGCTTTGGGGCCAGGAAGATATTTTCCAGCGGCAACCACATCAAGATGGCGACGATTTTTTCCTAAAAGAATATTGGGCAAAAAGTACAAAGCATGTAATGCTCCCCAAACAATAAAAGTCCAGTTGGCGCCGTGCCAAAAACCACTAACCAGAAATATCGCCATGATATTAAAAACCAAACGCCCTTTACTTTTTACCCGGCTTCCTCCCAATGGAATATAAAGGTAATCTCTAAACCAGGTCGATAATGAAATATGCCACCTGCGCCAAAATTCTGCAACATCTCTACTAAAGTACGGGAAAGCAAAATTGCGCATCAAATTAAAACCAAGTAGCCGCGCCACACCAATCGCAATATCTGAATATCCCGAAAAGTCACAATAAATTTGAATCGCAAAAAAAAAGATGCCCAGCAAAAGTGCTCCTGTATTCAGATCCGCATAATTTAAAAAAGTAGCATCTACTATCCCTGCACAAGTATCGGCAATCACCACTTTTTTAAACAGGCCTCCTAAGATTTGTTGCATCCCATCCCGAGCCTGGCCATAATCAAATTTTCTCTTTTTGGAAAACTGAGGAAGCAAATTACTCGCTCGTTCAATAGGCCCGGCTACCAGTTGAGGGAAAAAACTAACGTAGGCAAAAAAGATATACCAGGTATCTACGGGTTTTATTTTCTTGCGATACACATCTATCGTGTAACTCAACGTTTGAAACGTATAAAAGCTAATTCCAACGGGTAAAATGATTTGCAATGTACTCGCATGTAAACTCACACCAAGACCTTCAAACGCTGCAATAAACTGCTCAATAAAAAAATTGTAGTACTTGAAAAAACCGAGTAAACCCAAGTTGGTAAACAGTGATATACCCAAAAATAGTGACCTAATTCGTTGCTCAGCCAAACGATGTATTTGCTTAGCTACCAGAAAATCAACAACAGAACTAAAAATAAGTAACCATAAAAACCGCCAGTCCCACCAACCGTAAAACAAATAACTCACGCCCAGTAAAAATAAGTTTTGCCACTTTAGTTCCTTAAAGGCAAACCAATACAGTAGGAATACGATTGGTAGGAAAATGGCAAATTCGAAGGAGTTAAAGAGCATGTCGTGTTATAGAGTAAGAAGTTGTTTAAGATTATTCTAGCGGGTCGCTTGCCAGTCATTGATTTCCAATCCTTCAGCTATTTATGTTTCCCGCAGCTTGCTCCTCCGCTAAAGCCTACGCCAGATCCTACGCCAAGGCTTCGGCTCCTAAGAAAGGCTTCGGCTCCTAAGAAAAGCTTCGGCGGCACGCGGATGGCTACGAAAAAAGAAATAGCCTGTCCCGAACTCGATTCGGGAAGCTTCGACTTGAAAATCAAGCACTTACAATCAATCTCGTCATTTCAGATGCTCGAACAGTTACTTTTTATTTTAAATTAATAAGCCAACACCTTACTAAACGTCAAAGGTAAAGAAGCAAGCAAATCGGCAATGCGTTTACCCGCAGACCCATCTCCATAAATCGGGCTTCGGCTGTACCTTCCATTCGCCAAATGTTTTTGTACAGAAGTTTGAATAGCTTCGCGATTATAATCGACATCCAAAATATTATCACCTCGCTCGCGGCCCCATTGGCGCGTACCGATGTTAACAACAGGTACACCAAGAAAAGCGCATTCACGAATACCAACACTGGAGTTGCCGACCAGACATTTACTATTGAACAACAACTTTAGAAAGTCCGAAGGGTCCATATTTTTGAAAAAGTGAAACTGTTCTACATCATGATTTTCTCTAAATGCGCGAATTCCTTTAGAGGTTCCATCTGAGCCAGCGTCTACATTTGGCCAAAACCAAAAAACAGGAATATCCAAATCTTTCATAGCGTACAATGTCTCTTCTATATTTGTGCGGGATGCCTCGTGCTCAGTGGTTACAGGATGCTGCATGACCACACAGTAGCCCTTTTTAAAATCGGGTTTCCCACCTACACCACCGTATTTTTGATACGGATCGAAATCCAGAGCGGGCGCCTTCAGCATATCATTGGCCAAGTCAATAGATGGACAGCCGGTTAGAAAAACTTTGTCCTTCGCTTCACCTAAACGTATGACCCGATCATGTGCTCTTTGAGAGGAGACAAAGTGAATGTCTGCCAGTTTGGTAATAGCATGCCGTACTTTTTCATCAATATTTCCAGTTACCTCTCCACCCTGAATGTGTACAAGTGGAATGTTCATGTAAGAAGCTGCAATGGCCGTCGACATAGTTTCGTAACGATCCGCAATAGTGACCACGGCATCGGGAGCAAGATTGTCAAAGACATTGGACAATTCAATAATTCCCAGTCCGGTGGTTTTTGTTTGTGCCGTGAGACTACCGCCTTCCAACACATTGTACACTTTGGCTTTTATTTCAAAGCCATCTTGCTCAATGATCCGAACTGCTGTACCGTAGCGATCTAAAAGAGCAGAGGCTGCTACAACCAACTGGAGCTCCAGGTCAGGATGTGCATGAATAGCATCCAAAGCTGTTTTAATCCGGCTATAGCTTGGTCGGGCCGTCACTACTACACCTATTTTTCGTTTCGCCATAACTATTTTAAGTCAGATTCTTTTAGAAAGTCAAATTGTTGTTTTTCTACGTCAAGCTGTCGTCCCAGTACTTTTCGAAAGGCACTGGCCGGCACACCCTGGCTGGCAGGTTTTTTAGCTTCCAAATCATCAAAAGAAAGGACATGGCCTTTTGGCAAATTCTTATTGACAGCCAATGTTTTTTCAAATATTCTTTTGAGATCGGTATAAGGGGATACATCTGATTTGTCAATTGGATGCTGCAATGCTGTTTCTAAAAAGCGTACGGCATCTACCAACTCTTTTACCTCGTCGATGGTCAGGCTGGATGCAGCGTCAGGTCCAAACATTCTGCGGTCAAACACGGCATGAAATTCCAACAAGGAAGCACCGAGCGCTACGGCTGCAGTGCAGGTAGCAATGCGGCCGGTATGTTCGGACAAGCCAATTTTGTGATTGGGGTAGCGCTGCTTTAGTTCAGCTAATACGTTGAAGCCAATTCGTTCGGGAGGTGTTGGATAGCTGGTCGTACATTGGAGGATGCTTAGGTCGTTTCCAAACGCGCTAATAAATTGCACCGCAGCATCTAATTCTTCATAAGAGCTCATGCCGGATGATAAAATAATTGGCTTACCCGTTTTAGCAATTTTTTCCAACATCAAAAAGTTATTGACTTCGCCTGAGCCAATTTTATAGCGTTGTACCTTGATCGATTCCAGTAGATCAACTGCTGCTTGTGAAAAAGGGGAAGAGATAAATTCTATTGCCTTTTCGTCACAATGTTTTTTGATGCCGATCCATTGTTCTTTGGTAAAAGACATCCGTTTCCAATAATCAAAACGCGTTTTATCCTCGTAGGAGAAGTTAATTCTGAATGGTTCCAAACTACTACTCTCCGCCTCTGCGATATGGGTTTGAAACTTTATCGCATTGGCACCCGTGTCTGCAATGGCGTCGATATAGGAATGCAAAATTCCAAGGCTACCTTCATGGGCCTGACCAATTTCTACAATAATATCTGTTGTGTTGTTATTCGTCATCTACATAATATTCTTGTTGGTAACCATATTGGTAAGAACCATACCCGTAATAATTTCGACGATTTTTTACACCGTTGAAAATGATGTTGGTACGATCGAGTTCGTTGTTGCTATACATGTGTTCCAGACTTTTTAGCATCACTTTTCTAGTGTAATTTTGACGAACAATGACCAGGATGTTGTCTACAAGCTTTCGCAGCAACAAGGCGTCAGAAACCAGTCCGATGGGAGGGGTGTCAATGAGTACGTAATCAAAATCCTGTTTCAGTTCGGTCAGCATTTTCTCCATGTTGCTGGAGAGTATTAGCTCTGCCGGGTTAGGGGGTATTGGTCCGGATGTGATGTAAGACAGGTTTGGGTTTTCTTTAGAAACCTGGATTATTTCTGATATGGAATTTTGCCCAATCAAGTAATTGGTGATTCCTTTGTCAGGAATGTCACCCAGGTATTTTCCCATTTTAGGTTTTCGTAAGTCAAGTCCAAGGACAACCACTTTTTTATTGGAAAGCGCTAGGGTTACGGCCAGGTTGATGGCAATAAACGTTTTTCCTTCTCCTGAAATAGAGGAGGTGAAGAGAATCGTTTGTTTGTTTTTATCGTGGTTTAAGAAGTTGAGGTTGGTTCGAAGTAGCCGAAACATTTCGTTGATGGCGGAGCGGTTTCCTTGTTTTACGATTACTTCTTCGGTGCCTTTTTTTACGCCAATTCTACCTAGTATTGGGATGTTTGTCAATTGTTTAATGGTATCTTCATTGTTGACTTTATTTTCAAAAAGCCCCAGGATGCTGATTAATAATAAGGGCACCAAAATGCCGATCATGCCGCTGAACATGGTGATCATTTTGCGTTTTGGGTAGATAGGTGATTTTGATAATCTAGCCCGGTCAATGGTTCGGGTTTTTGCGGGAGTAACGGCTTCAGATAGCGCTGTTTCTTCTCTTTTTTGTAGCAGGTAATTGAATAAGTTTTCTTTTACTGCCTGCGTTCTCATCTTTTCGATCAGCTTCTTTTCAATGGCTGGGATATTATTCATACTGCTTCTTAAAGCCTGAATATTTTTTTCAATTTCAGCAATGGGAATTTGAATATCTTTTTTAAGATTTCGAATGGTTTCTAAAATCAATTTTTTTAAATCGATCATTTGACCTTCCAAATCCATTCTTATTGGATTCTTTTCTGTTGCCGTTTTTGCTATTTGCTTGTTTCGCATGACCAGAGTATTGTATTGATTTACAAACCCGGAAAGCACTGGATTTTCGGCAATTAGATTAGCAGGAATCAGCTCAAATGACTTTTGGTCGTTTACTAAAAAACCTTCTAAAGATTCTAACAAGCTTTTTTGTATTTCATAACTTGATACATCCTGTACCGCAGATCTAATTTCTCCAAGGGTATAATTCATACTGGCAGAAGCATTCTCATTGATGATTTCGTTGGCGCTCTTGTAGCGTTGGATACCTCCTTCTACGGAGTCTAGTTCACCAACTAAACTGGCAACTCTGTTGTCAATAAATTTCAGTGTATTTCTCAGTACGGTATTCTCATCTTTGATTTCTTCTTCATTGTAAATATCAATTAAGGTATTGAGAATGTCTCTTGCTTTTTCCGGTACGGGATCTATTTTCTTTAGGTCTAAAACACTGGAAGCACTATGGCTGCCTATTCGCTCTACAGTGAGATTGCTTTTGTGTTTCCAGGCGCTTGCTTCTGTGGTATACACTTGTACTTTGTATGAGCCGGGTAGTACGGCAACTTTTGGACTTAAACGAATTAAAAACCGGCCTTTTTTAGTTTCAAAGGGTTCGTTATAATAGTATCGGTTCGGCTGAGCATCTTCATTATCTTTGTAAAGAAAACTTTTATAATCTTCCTGTTCCAGATAAAAACTGGCTCCGAATCCACTTTTATTTTTAAGTTCAAAAGAATCCAGGACAAATGGAGTATCTAAGTATAATTCCGTTTCTTTTAGTTTTCCGATGCGATAATAAGCTACGCGTAAATTCAGCCGCTCCACTACCTTTTCCATCAAGGTCAAAGATTTTAGTATCTGGATTTCATTGTCCATTGCTTTTCCACCAGTTGCCAGCAGGTTGTCTGATATAATACTTTGTTCTGAAATATTACCACTATTACCTGCTTCTTTGATTAGCAAGATAGCTCGTGAAGAATACTCAAAGGTGGCATAGCGCAAATAGAAACGACCCGCAGCAATAGCTATGATAAAACAGAGCAAAAACAGCCACCAAAAGGACAGCATGCGCCCCAGTAGTTTTTGCAAGTCTACTACAATTGCATCTTTAGTAGATATCGGTGATTGGTTATTTTGATTGTTCCCTTCCAAGTTATTGATGACTTAAAATTTAGTTAAAGTAATGATGAGTGCTGTGATCGATACGGCAGCAGAAATCCAGGGTAAAAACCGACTGGCAGGATCTCTCACTGAGTTGACAATTGTTTTGTCAGGTCGTACATACAAGACGTCGTTTTGTTGCAAATAGAAATAAGGCGAATTGAAAACGTCAGAAGAATTAAAATTGACATATCCAAAGGTCCGCAGTCCGTCTTGTTCGCGAATGATCAGAATGCTATCTCTTGAGGAATAATTGGTAAAGTCACCTGCCAGGGTAACCGCATCAATTAGAGAAATTCGATCATTGACCACATTGAAAGATCCGGGGCGACCGACTTCACCGTTTACGTTTATTTTGAAATTAGTCAAGCGGACCTGTACAATTGGTGTTTGTTCAAAATAAGGGGATAGAAGTTCTGCGATTTTACTTTTGACTCCTTCAATAGGTAGTCCTTTTAGCTCAATTTTTCCAATAGTTGGAAAGTCAATAAACCCATCACTATTGACCAAATAATCACCGAGGCCACTTCCACTTTCCCCTCCACTCAAGTTGAATGGCTGCGCTGCTATAGGATCTGTACTCAGTACTTTTATCTGTAAAATATCATTGGGCTGAATTGTAATCGGCTTGTAGTTCGTTATTTGTTGGGGTTGACTTGGAATCTGTGGAGATTCGTTATAGCTGAGTAACGATTTATACGAAGTGCAACTCATGATGGTAGTCAGGAGGCAAAGTAGCATGGCATAAATTGATTTTTTCATTGATTTTTAGTTTTTATAAGGTGCTTCGTTAAATTTAGTGGGTAATCTATGTGCGTCTTATTAATCCCTGCCTGACCAGGAGACAGGCGTTACCCACTATATTCGGCCAAGAACCTTTTTCTTCTAAGCATTTAGATGACTAATACTAGCGTTTATGTACAGCGCATTTGTATGGAGCCTGACTGGTGCCAGACAGGCCCAACTGTTCTTTTTACAAAAAGCTGTTCCCGAAACGAGTTCGGGACAAGCTGTCTCGTCCCCGTCTGGCCGCCGGACAAGCTCCCCTTAATACTAGTACACCGTGTAGTAGGTTCCGGGCGTTCCCCGGTTTTTTTTCAAAAGCCCAATTGGCTTCCTATGCAAAATCTCTATACATAAACTCTAATGATCTTTTCGAGAACAGCATCTTCCTTATACCTGAGATAATGGAGGTGCATTTCATTTATGTTTTTTCGAAAGACGGGTTTAGTTAGTACCGCTGTAATCTTATTCGTTATTTCTTTTGGCCCATCTAAATCTTTGTCAGCCATGAGCCCCAACTGATGAAAGTCAACTCTGGCCGCACAACCGTTTTGGTCAGATCGTTTGCCAGAATAGATCAACATAGGGACCTTAAAATGAATGCATTCATTAATAGTATGAATACCTCCATGATTAATAGAGCAAGCTGCTGCTTTCAAAATTTGCAACTGCGGCACTCGTTTAAACGCAAAAACATTGTCAGGTAAACCCTGAAAAGAAGACTGTTCTATCAATCCTCCTAAGCCGATGATCAACATCCATTTTTTTTGAGTGCTGACGGCGGCTATTATTTTTTTTATAAAATGGTGATCCCCTGGATGAAGGGTGCTCACCGAACAGTAAATCAAGGCCGCAGCATTTGTTGATTTATACTGTAAGGCTGCCCTAAGCTTGCTCTTTTCTTTTTCTTCCAAAGGTGTTTCCTTTCTGCTTTCACAAACCATAGCTCCAATGTAATGTAAATTAGGTCGAAGTGGATGAGGAAACTCCATTTCTTTATTCGTCATACTTAACACGGGCAACTGATCATAGGTAAAAGGCCCCGGCCAGTAATTTTCTTTGATCAATTGAGTTGGAAAGCTTTCTTTTTTGGCTAAGGCCAATAAGCTACTTCTGCGATCAGTTCCAACGGATAAAAATTGTTGTTTGCTAAACGTCAACCAGCGTTTCATCTTTATCCATTGCCATGAAAAGTAGATCGCCCATCTTTGTCCACGCCACCCTTTTCCGGGAATGGTATCATGTAATAAGTAAGGTAACCCAGGCCTGTTCCACAAGGAAAACCATTGACTCAATAAAAGCGTTGGTAGCTTTCTACCAGATGCTTTAAAAATATATTCGTGCAACTCTATGTCAATAATCAGTAAGTCGGGTTGTTCTTCTTCTATCAATTTTTCAAAAGCGATGGGCTCAATGGCTGCTAGTGCTTTTTGTCTTCTTTCTGTTGCATTTTCAAACTTGTACCTCCATCTTTTTACTTGGCGTAAACGTCCTTTAAAAGGAGGCAACTTTTCTTCTTCATTGGTTTTAATTTCTGGCAACTGTACAAATGGAATTCCCTGTCGTCGTATCTTTTCCCCAATTGACTTTGGGGACGTGTAGATGACCGTATGTCCTGCGTTTTCCAGACGGGCAACCAATTCGAAACTTGCGTTAAGAATGCCGGTTAATCCGCTGGTTGCACATATAATCTTTGCCATTTCAGTTTAAGAACTAGTCTTTTCTAATTCTTCTAATAGTTGTCGTATGGTTTGTTCAACATAAGCTGCCAGTTGAGCAATAGTGGTTTGCTGAAAAATAACATTAACGGGTAAGTCTAGTTCCATCGCTTCGTTGATGCGACTCACTACCCGAATTCCGCTTAGGGAATCACCACCTATGTTGATGAAATTATCGTGTATTCCTATCTGATCAATTTGCATGACTTCTGACCAGATGTCGCGAATTAGAATTTCAAATTCTGTTTGAGGTGCTACATATTCGATGGCCAAAACTGGGCGAATGCGATCTGGTTGTGGAAGCGCCTCCCGGTTTATTTTTCCATTTACAGTAAGTGGCATCGTTTCCAGGCGAATAAACTGGACGGGGACCATGTAGTCAGGAAAACTTTTCAGCAAATAATTTTTTAAATCAGCTTCTGTAATAGCTGGCGAACCTACGTAGTATGCCACCAGTTGTTCATGGCGCGCATTCGCAGATTGTGCGGCAGTGTATCCGATTTCCTGAAGCATCTTTTTTACTTCTGGTTCGTCAATCACTTCGTTGATTTCTTCCAGAGAAGCAGCTCTTGTTTTATGTCCAATTCGAACATCCCAACTATATGGAAAGGCATAATTACTATAGCCCAATTCTTTTTTATGCACATAGATGCCAGCCTGGTTGATCAGACAATTGGTAGAACGTCCGGTGTCGGAAGGTCGCACCCATGATAATTTCTTGTCGAGATAATCCAGCATTTCAGCGAGACTGACATCGGTGTAGCGATAGTAATCTACAAACTGTATTTTGTCAAAAACACTTTCATCTTCAAACATGGACGTGTCCAACAATTCCTTAACCGCATCGTCTGCCTGATGATAAGCTTTGCGGGCATTCAAAATCGTTGCATCAATTTTATCAATGTCGACGTCTTCTTGTCGAAACAACTCTTCTGTCAAACGCGTCTCAAAAAATTGACCTCGCGACAAGCCAGTGACGATAAACGGAATATTTTTTTCTAAGGCAAGTTGTGTACTTAAGGTGTAGATCGTTTTGAAGCAACCATCACAAACATTGCAGTGACGTTGTAAGCTATCTACGAAAATGGCATTCATGGCCGGCGTTTCCCCAAACACATGATCTACTCCAAGATCAGTCACCACTCGTCTGACATTGTCTTTTGCTTCTTCTGAAATGTAGCCATTGTCGAGTGTGAAAGCCAGCGGGCGTAAACCCAGTTCAACCAGTTGTGCCAGCACATAAGTACTGTCTTTTCCGCCACTCAAAAGTGCCAGACAATCGTATTCGCCCTTCTCGTTTGCAGGCACACTATTAAACAGTTTTCGAAGATCATCTTCTGTTTTGAAGTACTTACTAACCTTTTGTTGGTAACTTTCGAAATCCTGACAGAGGTTGCAAACACCGGCCTCGTTTAAACTTGAATTTGGATAGTTGGATGGCAAACCACAAACGGTACAGTTGTGTATGGCTTCTGTATAAGTCGCCTTTCTTCTTTCGCGCAATTCAACAATGCCTTGTTTGATTTCAGGATGTTGATTCAGTACCGTTTCTATTTCGGCTAGCTCTACCCGGCGCCCTCTGATTTTTACTTGTAAATCTTTGCGACCCAGATATTCAATAGGACCATCCGGATGTTGGCGAACCAAATCACCCGAGCGATACATCAAACTGTTTTCCTGAAAAGGATTGGCGACAAATTGTGTTGCCGTTAATTCTGCCTGCTTCCAATAACCTTTTGCAAGACCTGCACCACTGATATACAACTCACCGGACACACCGGCTGGTACCACATTTTGAAATTCATCCAGGATGTAAACCGATACGTTGGGAATGGGTGATCCAATGGGTACGGATACCTTATTTTGATCTTTTGTTGAGTCGTATTGATAGACCAGGCAACCAACCGTTGCTTCAGTCGGACCATACTCGTTGAAAATAGAGATGGAATCGTTTAGATTAGTCTGCACTAATTTTGCTTGATCCGTTTTGAAGTTTTCGCCACCAACAATCATGCTGCGAATCAAGGAGTTTTGGTAATTACCGCCTCTCAGCAATTCGATGTGAGATGGTGTCAGTTTTATTAGGTTGACCAAATTATCTTCCATCACTTTGAATAAGGCAAGGTCGGGCCCTTCTTCTGCTTCTGGATAAGTGATAAGCGTTCCACCCGAAACGAAGGGCAAAAATAGCGAAGTAATCGTCAGGTCAAATCCAATGGAAGTAAACAAGGGAACGACCGGCAAAAAGCCAGCAACGTATTGGTCTGCTGCCCACTGGATGTAATGTGATAAAGCGCCGTGGTTGATCATCACGCCTTTTGGTTTTCCGGTAGAACCGGAAGTGTACATGAGATAGGCCAGGTCGTTGGAGTCTCTTTTTTGTGTCTCGTGTAGTTGACTTTTTTGTTGGATAAAAGCCGATTCCGTATCCAACGCAATTTTATTGTTGAAATCTACGGGTATCTTTTTTAGTAAAACGGAATTACTTAAAATTACTTTGGGTTGTGCATCTTCTACAATGCCAAGTACTCTTCCTGAAGGGTAGTTGACTGGAACTGGGACAAAAGTAGCGCCCAGTTTTAGTACAGCAAAAAGGCTGATGACAAACTCGGGTGAACGATTTAAATAGATGGCAACCCGGTCTTTTGCTACAACACCATTGTCTTTTAAATAATTCGCTAATTGGTTGACGTGTGCGTCAAGTTCCTGATAAGTCAATGTTGTTTCGCTGTAGCGAACGGCTGTCGTATCTGGAGACCGTACAACAGATTTTTGATATAAATCAATGACCGAAGCATGCGGATCGAAAGCAAAGTTATTTGGTTTTGCTACAATTGAGTTCGCAGTTAAATTCCCTAAAGCTGGTTTTTCAATGGCTTGCAAACGATCCTCCATAAAGGCATCTAACAACTGTACAAAGTACAGAGGCGTTGCTGCTATTTGTTCCGAATTAAAAACAGCGGTATTCAAATCAAAACACAAATCAATATTGCCTGAAGCATTAAAATCATGTACTTGTAATCGGATATGATGTCCAGGGTCAGCGTGATCCGTATGTATCCATTCTGTTGTTGTTGGAATCTGATTGAAATCTGAAAAAGCGGCATTGATATAATTCAATACGACATTGAACCCTCTGTTGAGTTCTGGTGTGCTGGTCTGAGGTTGGGCATATTTCAAAAAGTCAAATGATTCGTTTCTAACTTTTTGAAACAAGGAGCTGAATGTCTCTCCTTTTTCAATATTGCTTATCAAAGGAAATAGTTCAATAAAGACACCAGGTGTTTCCTTATACTCGGCGGTCGATCGATTGTGTGCAGGTGCGCCTATTGCTAGTTTTTGCTGCCCGCTGATTCGATAAATGTAGCTGTACAACAACGTTGAAAAAATGGAAAACAAAGACAAGTGCTGTGTCCATGCGCGCAGGTCCGGCTCCATGGTTAGTGCTCGGAGTCTATCTGCTTTTTCTTTAGGGATGGTTACAGTGGCTCGTATCGATTCGCTTTGAAGTTCAAGATTCGCTTGCTGATAAAATATTGGGAATTCCGGAATTGTTGGCATTTTCTCTTTCCAGTGTTTCTCTGCCATTTGATGACTGGCCTCTTTACAGGATTCGTTGATTTGATGGAGGTAGTTTTCGAATTTTGGCAATGACCAATCTTCCAGAGTATCACCAGTCAACTGAGCTTGATAGAGTTTAGCCATCGCCTGAAACTGAACGGTTACCGCCCAGGCATCCGTGATGAGGTGGTGTTGATTAAAGTACCAGACGTAGTGATCAGAAGACAGCTTAATGAGAACGGAATCAAACAGGCAGGCTGTGATATCAACTATTTGCTGACTTCTTGATTTTTTCCAATTATCAAGGTCGAGTGGTTGATTGGAAGGACCTGAAAAATCAAGTACTTCCATTTGGTATGGAAAATTGGATTTTATCTGTTGTTGTGGGACACCATCTTTTTCTATAAAAACAGTGCGCATGGCATCGCATTCGAGTAGGAGTAGTTGGAATGCGCTTTGGAAAGCGACCTCATCTATCTGGCCAGCCAGGTCAAAAGAGATGGCCATGTTGTACATTGGAGATTCGGGCTTTAGCTTTTGCCCCATCCACATTAGAAGCTGACTTTTGGTTAGCTCGAAATTGGTATTATTTTGTATTGGCTGGTCCATTCTTTATTGTGAAAGTTTAAGGTAGCTTTTTACACACTACTATCTACCTAGCTTTACGTATTTCCTAAAGGTTATGGATCAAACTATCAGCAAATAATTACATTTTGGAGGCTAAGTGAAATCGTTTGTTTGAAGGTTTGAAGGTATTAAGGTTTGAAGGACACTCAATATGCGGAGCCCGCGATCGAGTATCCTTCAAACCTTCAAACCTTTCATCCTTCAAACCTTAATACCTTGCCCCCCCCTTCAAACCTTAGATTGGACGCGTTGAACGTAATCGACCATAGCGGATACCGTCATGAAGTTTTCGATGGTCATATCCTGAGGAGGTATTTTGAGTTCGTACTCTGTTTCAAGGAATTGAATAAGCTTCATCATACCCATTGACTCAATGAGGCCGCCTCCCAGAAGATCATCCTCCGGAAAGATTTCCAAATCTGTCTGTCCGCCGTGTAAATTTTCAATGATGTATTTGATTATTGTTTGATCCATAGTTAATCGTTGTTATTTGAAAAGGTGGAAGCAATCATAGACCTTTTAATCTTTCCAGATGTTGTTCTTGGGAAGTCCTTGACAAAGGTTATTTTTTCCGGGACTGCGTACATTGGTAACTGTGTTTTTAGAAAATTAGTCAATTCTTCTGTCGATATATTGACGGTTGGTTTTAGAATTACAGCCGCTGCTATTTGTTTACTTTCTTCAGTTGCCTGAATCGCATATACCGCTGCTTCTGATACGGAATTATGGGTCATTAAGCTAGCTTCTACGGCATCTAGTTCAACTCGATGTCCTCTTATTTTTACCTGAAAATCCTTTCTTCCAAGAAAGTGCATTTGGTTATGTTGATCTATTTTAACCAGATCTCCCGTTCTGTAAAATAGCAAGGTTTCATGATCTGTGATTTGTTTATAAAGTGATTGGTCGGTCAATTCGGGGTTGCCCCAATATCCTTTCATTTGGGTGGCGCTACGAATGAGTAACTCTCCTGTTTCTCCCTGATCAACCGGCTGGTCTTCTTCGTTGATGATGAGGAAATCCGTATTTTTCCAAACCTTTCCGATGGGAATTGATTCATCGAGTTGAGGTGGCCCGGGCAAGTGGTAATAGGTACATTGGTTGACTTCTGCAGGTCCGTATACATTACAGAAACGAGTTGTTGGCCAATGTTCCATCAGTGCCTTTATGTATTTTGGAGGAAAGGGTTCTCCTCCATAGAGCAGCCACCGAAGTTGGGTTATTTTTTTATTGTCCAATACCTTGTTTTGCAAAAGCTGAATCAAAGCGAGTGGCACAGAATACCAGACAGTCAAAGCTTCTTTTTCAATCAGGTCAGCGAGACTTGCCGGAAAGATAGTATGGGCATCTGAGACAATGACGCTACAAGCTCCAACGAAAGGACTTGTAAAATATCCAAGCGTTGAAATATCAAAATGTATAGGAGCATGGTTGCCGATTCGATCCTTTTCATTGAGGTCATATACCTCAGCAGAAAGGCGTGCATAACTGAGTCCGCTATAGTGCGTGTGCATGATACCTTTGGGTTGTCCGGTCGAGCCCGAAGTATAAATGATGTAAGCCAGATCTTTTTCGAGTAATCGAAAGGGTAAGGTAAATTGATCCTTATGTTCGAAAACGGTTTCCCAGGAAATGCTGTTGATCCCTTCTCGTTCTTCATTCAGACCAATTAAGGTGTGAACATTGGAGGGGGCTTCCAATACCTTCGCTAAATGTCTCTTTTGAGCAGGCTGACTAATCAGAATTTTGATCCCACAATCTTCAATTAGAAAACGACTTCTGGAAACAGGTGCCTTTGGATCGATGGGAACGTAGACGCCTCCTGCCTGCATGATTCCGTACATGGCAATAGCCGTTTCGATACATCGATTGAGATATATTCCTACTCTATCTCCTTTCTGAAGGTTGGCTTCATGGAGCACCCCAGCGACCTGGTTCATCCGCCTTTCCATTTGACGATAAGTCAAAGCGGCATTACCGCAACGAAAAGCCTCCCGATCAGGAAAACGCTTTGCTGAATTAGAAATAGTATGTGGTAACAGGTAGATCAAAGGCCTAATAGTTTTGCGATTATATTGCGTTGAATGTCGGAGGTACCCGCATAAAGAACACCGCCAACAGCATCCCGTAAATCTTTTTCTACTCCGGTTTCGGTGAGGAAACTTTGTCCGCCGAAGGTGCGCATGGCATCCAGGCTGGAAGCTACAAATGATTCGCTTAACTGGAGTTTTAAAAGGGCCGCTTCGAGCATGGCGGAGTCGCCATTTTTTTTGAGCCAGGCTGTTTTTTGTAAGAGTAGTCTGGATGTTTCTAATCTCAGCTTCATGTCAGCGATTCGATTAGAAACCGATTGAAAAGAAGCGATGGGTTGTTTGAATTGTTGTCGCTTTTTAGAATATTCTATGGTTTGTTCTAGTTGTCTTTCCATTGCGCCAAGTTGAGAGGCGAGGATGCAACAACGGTCGTATTCGAGGGAGTGATTTAAAATACTAAAACCCATTCCCACCTTTCCAAGTACATTTTCTTCTGGAATGAGGCAGTTGTTGAATTCGAGATCGCCGATGGGAATGGAGCGCAATCCCATTTTACTTTTTTGCTTACTTGTTGTAAAACCGGGTGTGTTTTTATCTACCAAGAATGCGGAAATGCCCCAGCGTCCTACTTTAGGATTTGCGTTTGCAAAAACGAGTGCCATGTCGCAAATTGGAGCGAAGGTGATCAGGTGTTTTTTTCCGTTGAGTAAGTAACCATCGGCAACTTTTTCAGCGGTCATTTGCATGCTAAAGATGTCTGAGCCAGCTTCTGGTTCGGTGAGGGCGTGTGCAGCGATGATGGTTCCTGCTGCCATTTGAGGAAGGTATTTTTGCTTTTGTGCTTCGCTACCAAAATGAACGATTGGCGTTTGTACGGTCCACATCTGCGCGTTTAGTCCGAAGGGCAACCCATTATCTGTACAGCCATATCCCAAACCTTCCATGGCCAGCATGGCACGCAAAAAATCGACTTCTTCCAGTGGTCCTCCATATGCTTTTGGGATGGACAAGCCTTGAACGCCAAAGGCAGCACATTTTTTCCATAGGTCAGGTGAGAACTCCTGAGCCTCATCTCTTTGAAGGGTGCCTTCGTTTAACTCGTTTTGTGCAAATTGAATTATTTCGTTTTTGAAACTAATATATTCTTCTGGCCAGGAGAAATCCATTTATTTTTATTTTGAATGACTTTTACCGTTACTCAAGCTTTCTAATGGGATTGCTTTTGGAGTAACAATTGATTTTTTTAAATACATAAAATCATAAGGACTTTTTGCATCATGAGGAAGTTGCTCAATGCTAATTAGTTGTCCCAGATTCATCTTTTCAGCATAGTTCAAAAATAAATTCATCACCACCTGATCTTCTAATGGTAAGCCTGTTGAATCAAAAACGGTAGTTTGATTTATAGCCGTGCTATATTTATTTTTGTTTTTAATGTATTCAAAAAAGTCAGGGCCAATCTCTGTTGCATCTAATTGCTGGCATTCTCCTTCCACCACTGCTTGTCCCAGAAAATCAGGACAGACGAAACTGCGTTTTAGCAAACTTAAGGGCAGTTCTGTTTTACCTGGAAAGTCTGAACCTATCGCATTGATATGTAGGTGGTCTTTGGTTTTTACCTGATCGAAAAGTGGACCTTCTCCAATATCAATGGAAGTGGCCGTACTAATGATGTCTGAATGCTGCACAATCTCTTCGATGCTTGCAGGTTGTAGCTCAATGTCGAGATTTAGCATGGCAATTCTGCTGGCAAAAGAGCGGTGAGTGTCTGCATCTTTATCATAAAACAACACCTTTTTTAGCTTAAATACTCGTGAAATAGCGTGTAGTTGGGTAACTGCCTGCGCACCACAACCGATGAGCCCTAAAGTGGAGCTATCAGGCGGAGCCATCACCCTACTGACCATGGCAGAGGCGGCACCCGTTCGAAGAGCAGTGAGAAAAACACCGTCGGTCAATCCCTTGAGATGACCGGTTTTTGTGTCGTAGCAAGAGATGGTTGAAATGATGGTAGGTATCTTGAAATCATCTGGATTGTCAGGATGGTAGCCTACCATTTTGACGATCATCTGGTTGCTTTCTTTATTAAAAAGGGGCATCCATTCGATCAATCCTCTTTTAGGTTGTTCGTAATTGAAACCGGAGCGAACGGGAATGATTGTTTTATCTTTATCGTAAGATTCGAAGGCCGTGGTCATTGCTTCGATCAAGTCATCCATGATGTCATCAATACCTACAGATCGCACAATCTCTTCAATATCTGAAGCAGAGAGGATTAATGTTTTTAGATTGCTTGTGCTCATTGTTTTGGTAGATGTAATTGTATAAGAAATTATTCGGTGGCTCAATTAATGAGTTAGTAATGGATGTTGGATGTCTTTTACGAGCGCTTCGCGCCCTAAAGGATGTTAGTGCTCTTTTATCGGTGCGTGCTGATATACACACCACCTGCACAGAAGATAACCAGTACCCAAAATTTCTTACTTTCACGGGAGTACCAACATCTTTCGCTCCGCATTGCGGAGTCGAAATAATATCCAACATCCAACATCCATCAATACTTCATGCTTAAAGTCGTTCAATTTATGCGTTCATAAAAGAAGAGCTGAACAGTTACGGGTTTTTTAGAAATGGTATTTCATAATTCCTTTTATGAAGAAAGGAGATCCAGGTGTGAAATGAATTTCTTCTACACTATTTGGTTCAAATTGTAATCGGCTCTCTGTTGCAAACTGTGCTTCATTCCATTCTGTGTTCAATAGATTTTCAATGGCAAAACCTAAAGTTACTTTTTTAAAATTGTAACTGGCACTCAGGTCAGTAACAAGATATCCTTCTGCGACAATGCTATTGTCTTCATTCGCCGGACGATCTTGTATGTAGCGAAAATTGATACCAGCACTTACTTTCTTTTTGCTAAAGTTTAATCCACCGCTGGAAGTGATTCTTGGAGCTAAAGGAATGAAGTCATTTTCTGTGTCTTTGCTTCGCGCAAAAGCATAATTAAAATCTCCATTGGCAAATAGCCAGTTGTTTAGCTGATAGCGTAAACTAAAATCAACGCCCAATCGTCGCGTACTGCCACTTGGCTCCACTATTCCTGCATCACCCACGTACACAAACTCTTGTTCAAGTGACAGCCACCATAATGCAACATTGGTAAACAAACGAGGAGCTGGTTTGATAAAAGCCCCCAGATCTGCACCATAGGCCGCAGGAAGAATTGATTCAGCTTCATTGTCAATAATTACACGAGCATCATTGGAATGAAAACCCACGCCAGTATTGAAATATAGCTGAACGTTATCATTCATGTTGTAAACTGTTGTAAACTTAGGACTGACGATACTTTTGGACTGCCCTTGATTATCGTAAACATTAAGCAGGTCATCGATATAATTAAATTTAAAATAATCGAATCGTACAGATGGTTGAAATAACCAGTCTCCAACATCAAAAGAAACATCCGCAAAAGCATAGAGGTTTTTTTCGTCTACATCTCCTAATTGATGGGTCAACAAAGTTGTTCTTCGATTGAGTGTACTCGACAATTCGTTGCCATTAACCTGGTCTGAACGTAGTCCAATACCGAGTTTAAAAAGTACATCGGCTTTATTGAGAGAAGTAGCATGATTCAAGACACTTTCGAGTCCAAAAATCTGACGATCTTCTTTCTGTCTGATTTGATCACCATTGACAGGATCTTCCAGGAAAAAAGTAAAGTTAGAGTAAAGTTCAAAGTCATAAAGCGAGTAGTAGACATTATTTTTAATGAAGGTATTGTCATTAATGGGGCGGTCGTAACTTAGCGCAATATTGGTTCTGCCCGTCTGCCCACCTTCTGTGTCATCAATCGCACCAAATCTTGTTATATCTCCTCGGTCTATGGCCCTTTGCGGAACTTGACCAGAAGCGTCCCATTTGCTGTAAAAGTTAGACGCTAAGATGGAAATACGGCTTCTGTCGGGTAGTTCCCCAGTATATTTCAACATAAAATTATTTCGAACGAAATTTTGAGAAGACTCAAAAGGACCATCTGAGAACATATACTCAGAAGCAAGGTATATATCGTGTTTTTCAGTGTCGAGTAACTTCAACATCCCAGCGGTTCGAAGCGTGTTAAAGCGACCTGCTTCAACCGTGATTTGTGAGTTTTCCAGTTTATCTTTTGTCTTGAACCCTACATAGCCGGCGGTAGTGAAGTTACCTTTATCCGCATAGTAGGGTCCTTTTCCAAAGTCAATTTCTTCAACAGTCTCAGGGATAACAAAATGCATATCGGCATAACCTTGACCGTGTGCATGAGACACCATATTTACCGGCATTCCATCCACAGAGATAGCGACATCCGTTCCGTGGTCGATATCAAAACCACGCAAAAATATTTGTTCGGCTTTACCACCACCAGCATGTTGACCAATAAAGAGGCCGGGCACTTTACGTAAAAATTCCTGTGAGGAACTTACGGGTGATGTATTAATATCAATGGCAGCTATGATGTTTACTTTTTTTGAATTTTGGCCAACCACAACTTCTCCCAGATCGAAAAAAGATTCGACTAAGGCAATTTTTATTTGTCCTGAATTACGATCAACAATAAACTCCGTTGTTTCGTAACCGAGGTGCATAATTTTTAGTGTATCTCCGACGCTGGATTCGTTCAACAGGCATTGTCCAAGATCGTTGGTATGGGTATGATAATCAATGGAAGGGTTGATGACGTAAGCTCCGAGAATAGGTTCGTTCGATTCATCGACGACTAAAGCGGTCAGGTTTTGGCCAGTTAATAAAAGAGGGGCACAAATGAATAATAGGAGGGGGTAAACAAATTTCATCTAAAATTTTGATTTTGAATTTAATTCTAAATTGCGACGAAGATCGCCATTTTTTCTTTTTCAGCTAAGACATTTGGCTTGTTTGTCAGTTGGTACACTTTTTCTAAGCGTATTGGCTTCGGTTGTCAAAAAAAACATACTTGTTCAGGAATGGGAATATGCCAGTATATACGGAGTAAAAGAGTAGTTTGGATTGCGCATTGTGAAGGATTTTGAGTTTGATTACTAAAGACGCATCAGGCGTTTGGCAGCCTTACTATATCAGGCTATAGCAAAAAGACGAGAATGAATGGATCATTATTAATAGGGCATTCGTAAAATAATAGATTTGTTTCAATCCAACCAGGCGATTTAATACGTATTTATAGGGGAAATGAGGTTATTACAAATATTTACAAAAGAAGAGAAAATCAAGTTTATATGGCTATCCTTAGTCATCTTGATGATGGGGTTTTTGGAAGTGGTGGGAGTTGCCTCCATACTCCCTTTCATGCAATTAATGGCAGAACCAAATGCGATCACTCAAAACAGGTGGTTGTCAGCAGCTTATGATTTATTTCATTTTGTAAGTTTAAAACAAATGCTGATCTATTCCGGCGTAACTATTATTATTTTGATCGGGATTACCAATGTATTTTCAATTTTCGCCACCTGGCTCCAGTATAAATATTCATGGAATATTGCCCACAATCTGGGCATGCGTTTGCTGTCTTCCTATCTTGGCAAGCCTTATAAGTTTTACCTTAAAAATAATACATCAGAATTACAAACTTACATAATTAGTGAAGTGGGGAGTCTGACCGGTGGTGTCATTGTACCCATTATTGAGATTTTCTCAAGATCGTTTGTCGCTATTATTATTTTGATCCTGCTTTTTATGGTTGACCCCAATATAGCCCTGGTCATGTTTGGTGGTTTAGGTAGTGCCTATGTGCTGATTTACATGTCTCAGAAAAACTACCTCAAAAAAATTGGTAAACACCGAATCGAGATGAACTTGTTGCGCTACAAAACGCTGAAGGAAGCATTTGAAGGCATCAAAACAATTATGGTTTATAACAAACGAGACTTCTTCTTTCAACGCTACGAATATGCTTCCCGAGAGTTTTCCAATATACAACCAGTGTACAATCTGCTTTTGGCCATCCCTCGTAGTGCGCTTGAATTTTTGGCTTTTGGAAGTATCCTTGGTGTTACCATCTATCTTTATATTTCAGCAGGAGACATACAGTCGGCCTTACCTCGTTTAAGTTTGTATGCGGTGGCTGGTTATCGATTACTTCCTGCTTTACAGAAAATTTTTGCGGCACTTGCCAAATTGAGACACAACCTTCCAATTGTAGATAAAGTCTACAAGGATCTGGCTCTGAATCATCAGCAAGCACAGATTGATCCCATTGCGTCAGATTTTGAGATGCCTGCCGTTCCTTTTAAGAATAAGATTGAATTGGATTTTTTACAATTCAGATACGAAGCGGAGCAGGAGCCCATCATTGATAACTTAGACATTACGATAAAGAAGGGGCAAACAATTGCATTCATCGGCTCTACCGGATCAGGAAAAACAACACTTATTGATCTAGTCGTAGGTCTCCTCCATCCAACTAGCGGAGGTATAAAAATTGATGGCCTCCAACTTAACCCGGACAACGTAAAAGCCTGGCAACAACAAATTGCCTATGTGCCTCAGGAAGTTTTTCTTTTCGACAATACCATTTCCCGTAATATTACGCTGGGGATTGATGAAAAGGATATTGATATCAAACAGCTTGAAAGAGCTACGCAACTTGCTGATATCTATCAGTTTATAAGCGAGACCTTGCCCGATGGATTTGAAACCAACATTGGTGACAGAGGTGTTCGAATCAGTGGGGGGCAGCGGCAGCGGCTGGGTCTGGCCAGGGCGCTTTACACTTTACCGTCCGTGCTGGTTTTGGATGAAGCTACTAGTGCACTCGACAGTATTACCGAAAAAAGTGTCATTGAATCACTCAAAACACTGCCCCAAGATATTACCACTATTATTATTGCTCATCGTTTGTCAACCGTTAAGCATGCCGATTGTATTTACATTCTGGACAAAGGAAAAGTCGCTGCAAAAGGTTCTTATGAAATGCTGGTAGAATCAAGTGACACATTCAAAACGATGGTAAAACTTTCATAAAATTTTCGAGACAAATGACTGCCTACTTTAAACAAACACTAGTGCTCTTCTCGCTTATCTTTTGCTTTGCCTTTCCAGCAAAAATGGAAGCACACTCCCCCGACCAAAGTTATCTTTACTTAAGAATTTATAAAGATGCAATCGGTGGTCGTTTTGAAATGACGGCCAAAGACATGAACAAGGCGATGGGCTTCAATCTGCCGGACAAACTCACCATGGAATTGGTTGAACCCCATTTACCAACCATTTATGAATATCTGAAAAGTCGTTCTGACATGAAGTCAAACCTGGGGGAACAATACCAGGTAAAGTTTGTTGAGCCAACTGTTTTGAACCTGGAAGAAATGGAAGATTTTGTTCGTTTTCATTTTGAATTAGAAGGCGTCAATAAAGTGCCGGACGAGTTGGATATTTTTTATAATGTGCTATTTGATAAAGACAAAATGCACCGGGGAATGCTCATCATTGAGTACAATTGGAAATTGGGAATTGTAGATAATGAAGCGTTGATTTCCAATATTTATAGTCCTGATAAAACGCAGCAATCCTTGTCACTGGCGGATGCATCTATTTGGAAAGGGTTTGTAGCTTTGGTGAAACTGGGGGTTTGGCATATCTGGATTGGCATTGATCATATCTTGTTTATTGTGGCCTTGATATTACCGGCAGTGGTGCGTCGGCGAGAGGGGGCTGAAGTGCCTTTATCACTTTCCACTGCAAATGATAATTGGTTACCAGTAGAACGATTCAAGCCAGCATTTATTTATATTTTGAAAATCGTCACCTTCTTTACGATATCACATTCCATTACCCTGGCATTGGCGGCTTTTGGTTATGTCAATTTGCCCTCCTGGTTTGTGGAATCAATTATCGCACTTTCTATTGCACTGGCTGCTTTCCATAATATCAAACCGATTGTAAAGGGCAAAGAGTGGTTGATTGTTTTCGGATTTGGTTTATTTCACGGGTTTGGTTTTGCAAGTGTTCTGGGTGAGAAAGGTTTGAGTGGTGATTATATGACCTTGTCGCTGTTAGGTTTTAACGTGGGCGTTGAATTGGGGCAGGTACTTATCATTTGCATGGTTTTCCCCGTCTTGTTTTTACTTCGAAAATTAAAGTTATATCCTGGCCTGGTCAAATACGGTTCTATTGTACTCATTTTTATTGCTATCTATTGGTTCATTGAACGGGCGTTTGAAATTGACCTTCAGCTAGGTGCTTACTTTTGGAAAATGTATAATGGTGTCATGGGAATGATTTGATGTCAGATCGCCACGCTGTCAGACCGCTGCGCTGTCAGATCGTCTTTAGCTTCGCCTCGACTGTCTAATAGCGAAGCGATCTAAACAATTACAAATTAGCTCTGAAAGAAATGGCAGATAAAACAAAGAATACCGGCAAGCCTTCTATCTTAAGTCAATGGAAAAATAGAGCGCAAAAAAGTAATATTGCCCATACTTTAAAGCCCCGATTAGAAACGGATCAGCTTCAACTGTCTAGTGGTCAACAACGATTGTTTTTTTTGCAACAGCTCTATCCCGATCGTCCGTTTTATCAGTATGCACATCGGTACAACTTAAAAGGGACCCTCCATGCTGATCATTTAAAACAGAGCTTTCAGCATCTGATAGCGCGACATGACATACTGCGAACCAATTATAAACTACTAAACAATAACATTCAGTTAACGATAAGAGAAACTTCTTCAATACCGCTTGAAGGTTTCGATATCAGTCATTTGGAAAGTGCCGAACAAACAGAGAAAGCAGCATCTCTAACGAAAACATTCGCATTAAAAACGTTTGATCTCCGTCAGGACTTATTGATTCGGATCGCCTTGCTTAAGCTCTCTGAAGATGCGCACACCCTGCTCTTGTCAATTCATCACATCGTCGGAGATCGAAACTCACTCTTGCTACTCAACGATGAAGTGTTTACTTATTATCAATCCATTGTTCAAAAAAAGGAAGTAGAAGTCACGCCACCTGACATCCAATATCTGGATTATGCCATTTGGCAAAAAAAACAAAAAACAAAACAAGCGGATATTGATTACTGGACAGCGGAATTAGCTGGAGAGCTTCCAATTTTGTCTTTGCCATTAGATCTGCAACGACAAAAAAGTACGACCTATAAAGGAGCGACGGTTAGTCGAAAATTGTCGCAAAAGCTTTCTCAGGATATTACCCAATTAGCCAGGGAGCTAGCGACCACTCCATACAATTTATTACTGGCTGCTTTCAAAGTGCTTTTATATCGCTATAGTAAGCAAACAGATATTTTAGTTGGAAGTCCCTTCAGTAATCGCGATAAAGTCGCCCTGGAACAGCTGATTGGTTTTTTCAATGAAACACTAGTGCTGCGAACACAACTTGAAGAAAGTTGGTCCTTCAAAGAATTGGTCAATCAACTAAAAAGTACCACGCTCAAAGCTCTTGAGCATAAGCAACTGCCATTCAATGAATTGGTTCGTATCCTCAATCCCGAAAGGCACGACAATGTCAATCCAATATTTCAAGTCATGTTTTTGTATAACAATAGGGCAAGCCCCGCTTACAAAGCACTTGACTTATCCATTGAAGACTCAACGGTAGATCTTGGCGTTTCCAAATTTGATCTGACACTTTTCGTTAACGAAAAACCAGATCATTTAGAAACGACCATGGAGTTTTCTACCGATTTGTTTTTCTCAGAAACGATTACAAACTTACTGGCGCATCTTGAAAATATTTTGACGGCTATTGTCACAAACGTAGATGAAAAAATTGCTCATATTCCACTACTTGATCCTGTAGAAACCAAAGAGATCGTAAAGGATTGGAATCAGACGAAATGGGAAATGCCTCCTTACACGTCTATTCATCAGCTGATTGAAAAGTTTGCGATTGAAAAACCAGAACGCGTAGCGGTTGCTTTTGGGACCGATGAAATAAGTTACCTGGAGCTCAATAGACGGGCCAACCAGGTTGCACAACATTTGTTGAAAAACGATTTGCAAGAAGGGCAGTTCGTGGGTTTGTATGCCAGTAGAAGTACACATTTGATTGTCGGTTTGTTGGGCATATTAAAAGCAGGTGGCGCCTACCTTCCGCTTGATCCCACTTATCCGACGGAGCGAATTGATTACATGATGGAAGATTCCGGTGCGCAGATTATTTTGAGTCAGGAGTCGATTAAAACGGATTTAGACCACAGTAAGTCAATGGTGGTTTCGATTGAAGCAACTACTGCTGAAGAGGTTGATACTTCGATGGCGTTACCAGCAGTTAATCCGAAACAGACGGCTTATGTAATTTACACTTCAGGCAGTACCGGAAAACCAAAAGGGGTACCGATCAAGCATGAGAATTTATTGCACTCTACGTTGTCTCGTTTTTCATTTTATCCATCTAATCCAACTGCCTTTTTATTGCTGTCTTCTTTTTCATTTGACAGTTCGATCGTTGGAATTTTCTGGACCCTGTGTAGTGGTGGTCAATTAGTGATTCCGCCACGAAGGATTGAGCAGGACGTCGAAAAAATGACTGGTCTTATTGCCAAACATCGTGTCAGTCATACCTTATTATTGCCTTCCCTTTACACGGTTATTTTGAATCATGCAAAGCCTGATCAGTTGAAATCATTGGTCAACGTAATGGTGGCTGGCGAGGCTTGTCCACTTTCGTTAGTGGACAAACATTTCGAGACACTTCCCAGCACCGACTTGTATAATGAGTATGGTCCAACGGAGGCCAGTGTCTGGTGTATTGCACATCAAATTAAGAGCGATGAAAAACGATTTGTGCCTATCGGAAAAGCAATTCCAAATACACAGGCGTACATTTTAGATAAATATTTACAACCCGTTCCCGTCGGTGTCGCTGGCGAGCTTTTTATCGGGGGACTCGGTTTGTCGGAAGGTTACCTCAATCGACCGGCACTCACCAAAGAACGTTTTGTTTCAAACCCATTTGAGGAAAATACCAGGCTTTATAAAACAGGTGATCTGGCTCGTTTTCATAAAGGTGGTTTGATTGAATTTTTGGGTCGGGTAGATCATCAGGTTAAAATTCGAGGCTTCCGGGTGGAGCCAGAAGAGCTACAAAAAGTATTGACCAAACATGACCTGATCGAAGAGGCTTTAGTTTTGGTACATACTGAAAAGGGAAGGGATCAGCAGCAGTTGGTCGCTTATGTTTCCGGGATCAGGGAGCAAGAAATAGGGGCCTTAAAAAAATACCTTAAGGAAAAACTACCCGACTATATGGTACCTGCTATTATCATGTCTTTAAGCGAGTTCCCGCGCTTACCAAACGGTAAAATAAATCGCAAACAACTACCTGAGCCGGCACAACAATTAGCTAGCAACGAAAATGAATTCGTAGCACCCCAATCAGACCTGGAGCTTGCTCTTACAGAAATTTGGACAACAGTCCTGAACGTGAACCCGATTGGTGTAACAGATAATTTCTTTCAGATTGGGGGTGATTCTATCTTAAGTATTCAGGTGGTTTCTATGGCCAGAGATATAGGAATTGTGTTGGCACCCAATCAGTTGTTTGAACATCAGACGATTGCTGAATTGGTTCAAAGTATAGCCTCTAAAACAGCGGATATTCATCCTGATCAACCGATTTCAGTAGAGGCTGTAGACCGCTATCCGCTGACGCCATTGCAACAGGCTTTTTTATTTAACAGTCAGCAAGCGGGAATAGATCAGGGAAAATTACGCTTGGAGTTTTGGTTGGAAGGACCTATAGATAGAAGCCTGGCAATTGAGCGCGCAGCGACATGATGCGATGCGAACTTATGTTGAGCATGACGTTGGAAAATCGGCTGTTCAGGTAGTTGCTGAAACAATCGACCTGAAATGTGCATTTGAGGACTGGTCATCCCAACCAAAGTCGGCGCAGGAAACAGCTTTGCTTGCGCTCCAGCTGGCCAGCAAAAATGAGGCGATGGATATTACGACTGCTCCTAGTTCTCAACTAAAATTAATTCGATTAGGAGCGACGGATTATTTGTTGGTCTGGTTGTGTCATCACCTCTTTTTAGATGGCTGGTCTTGCGGAATTATTTTAAAGGATGCTTTGGGCTTTTATGACAAACTGCGGTCTAAAAATAAAATTACGGTTCAGCCAGTGACCAACTATCCTTCCTTTTTAAATTGGAAAGAAAATCAAGCGAGTGAGGGTACAGATTTATTTTGGCAAAAAGAATTAAGCGGCTTTGAACGTCCCTTACTTTTTCCAAAAGGTCCTTTGGTCGCTCCTTCATTTAAAGATAAATCCTTTCAACTTTCAGAAACAGAAAGCCGCCAACTTCAGGCATTCGCAAAGCGCAATCAAATCAGTTTAAGCAGTTTGTTTCAAGGAGCCTGGGCAATGTTGCTGGGGCATTATTTTCAAACGAATGATGTGCTGTACGGGATGACGGTTACGGGGCGATTTGTCAACTTTCCAGATATTGAATCGATCAGTGGTTTGTTTATGAATATCATTCCCAACCGAATAAGGCTTGATGAAAATCTTGATTTTTCAGATTGGTTGAAAAGTATTAATAAATCGCAGGGACAAAAAAGCAAGTACGAGGAAAGTACCTTAGAAGAAGTCAAGTCGCTTGTAAGTTGGCCGCCCGTCATTGAATTGTTTGACACTCTTTTTGTTTATGGAAACTTCTTGAAAGACGGGATGGCTATTGGCGATTTGAATGTCAAAGATTTCAAAGGAGGATTCTCATCTGCCTATCCGCTTACCATACGGATAAATCCAATTGATGCGATCCAAATCAATTTGCGTTATAATCAGAGCTGTATTTCAGAAGAAGTAGTTAACTGGTTCAAGATGGCCCTGCAACGTTTATTGCAAAATATTGAAGAGATCAAAAACTCAGGTACCTGGAAAGGTTTTGAAAAAATAGCGCTTTCAACGGAGCAACCTTCCATAAAGACACTATCGGATTTAAAGAAAGTTTCTAAAAGTGCGACAAACAATAGAGGTGATCATGATGCGGCTCCTCAAAACGAGACAGAGGTTAAATTAACAAAAATTTGGGAAGCACTATTTAATTTAAATTCTATTGGAAGAAACGATAATTATTTTGATTTGGGCGGACGATCTATTATGGCTATTCAGCTCTTTGCAGAAATTGAGCAACAAATGGGACGTATTCTTCCGCCTTCAACCTTGATAGAAAATCCGACTATTGCCCAGATAGCGGCTATCATAGATAATGTGGAATCCGAGTCAAAAGCGAACAGCACCTTAGTAGCTTTGCGCTCTACAGGCGATCGGATTCCACTCTTTTGTCTGCATGGTGGAGGGGCGCATGTTTTCTTTTATCAGGGGCTGAGCAAATACCTGGATCAGCAGCAACCAGTATATAGTTTGCAGCCGGTAGGACTAGACGGGAAAAGTGAAAGACTCCAGTCAATCGAAGAGATGGCGAGTTATTACATTCGGGAAATAAAAAAGGTACAGGCTGAGGGACCTTATATTATTTTAGGTACCTGTTTTAGTAATGCAGTTACCTTAGAAATGGGCAATCAATTATTATCAGCAGGAGAAAAAATAGGAAGATTGTTTATTATAGACTCCGCTCCTGTTCATCTTTTTGGAGATGATGATACAGGTGAAAGTAAAACGTTTGTTCGGTTTGTAGATCTATTGAAGCGAGGTGACCTAAATCGTATTTGGAGTAAAATTAAACGACGGATAGGCTTGCGTAAAGAAGTTGTTGCCGAAGTGGTGGATGAAGAGCGGGAAAGTACATCAGAAAAAAATCTTCGCTTGACAATTGAGTCGCTAAACGACATGTATGCGAAATACAACTGGGAACCTTTTGATGGGCAAATCCATTTTATTCGCAGCAGCGAATTTCACAATCGGACAGACAAAAGGTATCATCTGCAACAATGGCGGAAACTGGCAAAGAAGGGGGTTGAAACGTATGTTGTAGCGGGCACCCATACTAGTCTATTTGAAGAACCAGACGTCATAGGTTTGTCTAAAAAAATAGCAGCATGTATTGCCAACATCAAGCACTAAGTAAAGGGTTTTGGAAGTCTGCTCCCGAGGTGCCTCCTCCTTTACAAAAGAAGGAAGTGCATGTCTGGAGTTCCGGACTAATGCCTTCCAAATCAGCTCTGTTGGGATATTGGGAAATTCTGTCAGAAGTAGAAAAAGATCGCTCTGAGTTATTTCGTTTTGCAAAAGATCGAATAGCTTATGTTACAGCAAAAGGGGTTTTACGAAAATTACTAGGTCATTATTTAGATGTTATTCCTTCGACTATTCAATTTGAGCATAATAGTTTTGGGAAACCATTTTTGGCGGAAGCACCACATGCTTTGCAGTTTAATATTTCTCATTCTGGAGGGATAGGCCTTTTTGGTTTTGCCCCAGACGCGGAAATTGGAGTCGATATTGAGCAGGTTAAATCAGAAATACAAGTTCAGAAAACGGCAGCAAGATTTTTTTCAAAGAACGAAGCCGATACGATTTTGTCTTTAGCAAAAGAAGACCAGGTCAATGCCTTTTTTAAATGTTGGACTAGAAAAGAAGCCTTTATTAAAGGACATGGTCAGGGGATGAGTTTGCCTTTAGATGAGTTTGAGGTGAGCGTATTAGACGAAACGTTGGTTGAATTGCGACGTGTTGCCTGGGATGAAAACGAGGCTAAGGAATGGCGCTTAACTTCCTTTGATGTAGCAGAAGGATTTGTTGGGGCTATGGCTTGCAGAACGCCGGTTGAAAGGGTTCGGTATTTTGAAGTCTGATTGATAGGGAGCGGGCGCTAACTTACGAAGCTAAAGCGATACGACATTGAATAGCTTTGGCTCGAAAAGAAGAAGTAATCACGACTTCGTGAAGACTTTCAGGAGGTATACGCATATAGTCTCCTCGCTTCATTTTAGTAATAACCCCGTCAATATTACAATCAGCCGTACCTTCTAATACAAGAAAGGCTTCGTCGAGATATGGATGTTTTTCCATAGGGACAAGATCCTTTACCCAGACGAGGTTTAGTTCTCTGATTTCATCAGAATAAATGGTGTTGACATGTACGCTTTCGAAATCTTTCGGTGGCTGAAGTGGTTTGATAATAGCTTCTAATTTGTCCAGATTGGAGATCATAGAAATATCAATAAATTTGCTGAGGGTGTCGTCGCTGTTGAGTTTCAGATCCTCAAATTGTATGGTTTCTAAAATTGTATTTTTAATAGACTGCTTTTTTTCTTTTGGAATTTCCCTTTTGAAGCTCATTATATAAGCTTTCAGGGCTAATTCGGTTTGTTCGAGTTCCCTTTTTATTTGGGGATACAGCTGAGCCAATTCTAAAAGCTGTTTAGACTGCTCACTACTGGCAAGCCCTAAGCAATGACTTTCCACAATTCCACTTTCCAGGTATGTCTTTATATCGATCATTTTTATAAAATATCTCTAAGATCTTTAAATGCTTTTCTAATTCTACTTTTGACCGTTCCAAGCGGGATATTAAGTTCTTCTGCTACTTCCATGTGGGTGTAGCCTTCAAAATAAACCAGTTCGATCAACTTTCTATACTTATTATCTAGTTTACTAACGATATCTTTTATGTCCATATTCTCTACCATCACATCTGAACCCAGTGATGAGCACTTATATTGCACACTGTCGAGGCTGGTCATCTTCATACTTTGCTTGTAATTCTTAGATCGCATCATGTCAATGGCCGCATTACGAGCAATATTTAACACCCAGGTAAAGAACCTACCCTTGTCAGGGGAATAAGAATCTATATTATTCCAAACTTTTAAGAAGGTGTTCTGAAGAACAATTTCGGAAAAATAATCAATTTTTACAATCTCATGAACCATACTTAGCATATACGACCCATACTGGGCGTATAAAGCATCAATTCCTTTTATATCTTTCTGTAAGAGCAAAAGGACAATCTCCTTATCCGTTTGTTGTTTAATGTTTTTTCTCATGTTTGGGTGGTGTACTTGTAGCTTGGTCTTACTATGCTCCAATAATAAAATAAAGCCGTTATTGTTTTATAATTCTGTATTCATAAATGTGCGTTCAAGGATTAGGTTGGCGACTTTTTTGTCTTGGAAAATAGAGGACAACTTTTTAATATGTTCTTTGCGGTGGAGGTCAGTTCCTAAAAATTCTACCCAGTCTGCGTTCAGTAATTTGATACCCATTTTTTTTTGTGCCGGCCCATAGTGGCCTGCTAATGAAAGTAAGTTGACCTGAAAGAAAACACCAAGGCTTTTTAATTCTTTCAAAACATCCAGTTGCTTTGAAAGATACAAGTAGCGCTCCGGGTGGGCCAAAATTACTTTATAGCCCCTTGCCTTGAGTTGAAATATAATTTCATGAACACGACCAGGTAACGCAAAAGTTGAAAATTCGATTAATATATAATTATCGAAAAAAGTAAGTAGTTGTTGTCCACTGTTAATTAATGATTCAAAATGTTCATCAACGTTATATTCTGCGGCAGCTTCTACCTCAATGGCTATTTGTTGGCTGGCTAACGCCTGGCGCAGCTTCAACAGTCCGTTTTTTATTATTTCGGGGGTATTAAGGTAGTACTCGCCCATTATGTGAGGAGTTGTAATGATCTTAGTGTACCCCAATTCAACCAGCTTGCGCGTAAGGTGGACTGCATCTTCCAAATCTTTTGCGCCATCATCTATCCCTGGGATTATATGCGAATGCATATCCGTTTTTAGGAAGGAAAAATCAGCTGATTTATTAGCGCTCTTTTTTAAAAATGAAAATAGACTCATTTAATAATTTAGTTCGAAGATAGCCTAACCTACCAAGCTTATGCCATACAGACCCAATTGGTTGCCGGGTGACTAAATGTTCTCCTGCAAATATATACGAGGTTTCTTTGAAATCGGATTTTTAAACCGATTTTTCAGTATCGAAAAGTCCAACGTAATAAGGGGCGCTTCCCTACCTGGCAGGCAGGAGCTTCCAAAACTTCCCGCTCTTCCAACCGAAGTAGAACATTAGCTGCCGGCAGATCCCGTCTCTCGCCCTAAAGAGCAGTTGCCTGGGATTTTAAAACTAACAAAGGGACCGTCAAATCTTCTGACAAGAGTTTAGTCAAACTGCCATCTATGACTCGTTGTAAAAAACCTTGCTTACGTCTATGAATGGCTATTAGGTCTACATCTGTGCTGGCAACATGCTGGCTTAAAGTTTCAACAATATTTCCTTCCCGCAATTGGAAGCTAATAATTTTTTCACTTCTTTCATTTTCAAAGCCCTTGCTTAATTGGTCCATTTTAAGTGCAGCCTGATCTGCGTTTGCCTTTTTATGAACGTGAAGTATATTGAGTGTCGCGTCAAATGCCAAACACCAGTCTAGTAAAATATCTACTGTTTTGTCATCTCCTATTTCAAACGCTGTTCCGTACAACATTCTATTAACCTTCATGAAATGTACGTCAGGCGGAACCAGTAATAAAGGGCAAATTGCTTCGTCAATTATACGATAGGTAGTATTGCCAAATATTCGATCACGGAGCTTATGTTTCCTCATGCCCATTACGATAACATCAAACCGATGTTCTTTCTGGATATTGAGCAATTCATGAGCGACATCTCCATCAGTCACAATAAACGTTAACTCAATGTCGTGAAATTGTTTGGCATTCATCTCAGTCGCAAAAGCTTTGAGTTTTTGCAGGTGACTCGTTCTTTGCTGCTCTCCAAATTGCTTGAGATTCTCCTCCATCAATCCAGCGTTTGTCACGAGTGAACTCGAAGGACTTTCGTAAACATGCACCAGCGTTATACTTGCTTCAAAGTATTGAGCCAATTTTTGAGCATAACGAAATGCTACCTTAGAATGGCTGGTGTAAGCAGTTGGGAAAAATATTTTATTCATTGTGAGTTTAATTTATTTGATACCTTGAACAACGCCACCGAATTTAAAACCACTTCTTTGTTAAAGGGTGATTTAGTGCCTCAAATGTATTAAATTTTTCTGTACTAAAAACAAGCCGCCTTTTAGCTTACGTATAGCTTTTTGCCAAAACCTCTGAAATAGGGCGAATCTATTTTATAAATGTGTTGAAAAATCGAATGTTATGTGGACTGAGCAGTGGAGGAGCCTGTAAATAAATTGTCGTCCGTTCAATTGTTATAATTTCGGTCATTGAATACAGTGTATTGAATATGCCATAGAGCGCACTCATGGCTATACCGAAAAAAATGTTTCCCGCAGGTGGCTCTTTAAATTAGTATGGACACCCAGAACGGGTGCCCATACATAAAAGTGGAAGAATTATTTGGCTTGCTAGTTACTATCTGATTTTTACAAAAGATTTCACTAACTGAGCCTCTGGAATTCGAATGAAGTGAGTACCATTACCCAACTGGCTCACATTAAATTCAAGTACGTTAAGTCCTTTAGCTAAAACTACTGAACGGGATGCTACAATTGCTCCACTCATGTTTACAATTGTAACAGTAGCTTGTTGATCCATCTCACTGTTGATCTCTAGGTTAAGTAAAGATACTGTAGGTGTAGGATACAGTCTGCTCAACGTAATAGTTGACTCTGACACATCAGAACTATTGGTATTCGCAAAATTAGCATTTTGATCCTCGTCGTCAGGATCCGTGAAGTTACTGTTGTTACCTGGTAAGTGTATAGCAGATGCTCCTGGGAATAACTGATTGTAAACTGGAGCAATACCACCAGTTAAGTTTGGAGTTTTAAATGCTAGCACTCGTCCACCTCCATTCGCACGCTCAGCAACATAAACACGGGCATTACCTTTGTCGTAAGCAAGATCTACCGGGTTACCTAATCTACTAGATCCACCTTCTACTCTTGCTTGTTCGCTTGCACTAACAACACCATCAGCAGATACTGTAGTAAAGTCTCTAATAGCTATTAAGGCACCATCTGTCGCACTACCAGCATCACCAACATCTGTCAAAAGCATCAAGTCTTCATCTGCGTCATAAGTAATACCATGTGTTCGTACTAAATCATCAATAGAAACTATGAGATCAGCAGTAATAGCTCCTGCAGGTGCCATGAAAAAGTCATTGTACACCGCAATACGGTTTGAATTATCTTCAACAGCATACAACGTACCCATTGACATGTGAATACCCCATAGGTTAATATCAGCATCAAGTACTTTGTCTAGTGTAATAAGCGTCGGGCTAATATCGTAGACGAGAAACTTGTTGCCACCATTGGCACCATTATCATCTTGAGCTACGATTAACTTTGAACCAGAAACTACTATTTCTCGTCCATTGCTAAATTCACCCATATTAGAAGTTGCAGTTACCACTGGGTTTCCACCAGTCATCAAAGAGTCTCTTACATCACTGTATGCATTGAGCACATTGTCCGTACGGTTCAGTTGGTACAAAACATCAGCCGCTTCGTCATAGTAAATGCCATCAGCATCTCCTGCAACGTTCATGAAAGAAGACGCCACTATATTGTTTCCAGCTAAAACATCGAAAGCACCTACTCTTGATTGTGTGTTGGATGAAACAAAGAATGTAACATCTGGTGCAGGAGGAGCAATTCGGTTAACGGTAAGGTTGTTTGATGATAATTCAAAACAACCAGTACTTAATGAACCTGCATTATTTAGATCGTCACCCATTGCGATGTTTAGGTTACCTGTGTAAGATAAACCGTAAACCAAACAAGCGCCTAATCCAGCTGGATCAAAGTTTACCATGTTTCCTGGAGGGATTCCTAAAATCATTCCTGCTGCATCTGTTACAACATAGGTGAAGTTATAACCACCAGCCACTGGATCTACTGTAGAATTAAAAGAAATCATGTCTGGAACTCCATCTACAAAAATAGTTGTTTCGGTTCCACCGTTAGCGAGGCTAACCGTACCACCTTCAAGGAATCCGCACTGTGCACCTATTGAATAGATAGCAGAAGCACCCGGAAATAGTTGGTTGTAAACAGGGGCAATACCACCGGTTAAGATTGGAAGTTTAAATCCTAAAACTCGTCCACCTCCATTCGCACGTTCCGCTACATAAACTCTGGCATTATCTTTATCGTAAGCAATATCAACAGGGTTACCCAAATTACTGACGCCACCTTCTGCTCTTCCCTGTTCGCTTGCACTAACCGTACCGTCAGCAGATACTGTAGTAAAGTCCCTAATGGCTATTATAGCACCATCTGTCGCACTACCAGCATCACCAACATCAGTCAAAAGCATAAAGTCATCTTCTGCATCATAAGTCAAGCCGTGCGTTCGTACTAAGTTCTCAACAGAGATCAAAGCATCAGCAGTAATTGGACCAGCAGGTGCCATGAAAAAGTCATTGTACACCGCAATACGGTTTGAGTTGTCTTCAACAGCATACAGCGTACCCATTGACATATGAATACCCCATAGGTTAATATCAGCATCAAGTACTTTGTCTAGTGTAATAAGCGTCGGGCTAATGTCGTAGACGAGAAACTTGTTGCCACCATTGGCACCATTATCATCTTGAGCTACGATTAACTTTGAACCAGAAACAACTATTTCTCGTCCATTGCTAAATTCGCCCATATTAGAGGTTGCAGTTACCACTGGGTTTCCACCAGTCATCAAAGAGTCTATTACATCACTGTATGCGTTGAGCACATTGTCCGTACGGTTTAGTTGGTACAAAACATCGTTAACTTCATCGTAGTGGATACCGTCAGCATCTCCGGCAACATTCATGAAAGAAGACATCACTACCGTATTAGTAGGAACTACGTCAAAAACACCAACCATTGATTGCGTGTTTGAAGAAACAAAGAATGTAGCATCTGGTGTAGGAGGAGCAATTCGATTAACGGTAAGGTTGTTTGATGATAATTCAAAACAACCAGTACTTAATGAACCTGCATTATTTAAATCGTCACCCATTGCGATGTTTAGGTTACCTGTGTAAGATAAACCGTAAACCAAACAAGCGCCTAATCCAGCTGGATCAAAGTTTACCATGTTTCCTGGAGGGATTCCTAAA
>Ga0209187_1000440_pt1 | contig 73874 bp, 70 predicted proteins | sample BantaG_FD_187430 | JGI IMG/M metagenome (GOLD analysis project Ga0209187, IMG submission 187430) | Marine algal microbial communities from Bantry Bay, Ireland - BantryBay_4 metaG (SPAdes) (version 2) | ecosystem: Host-associated > Algae > Red algae > Unclassified | place: Bantry Bay, Ireland...
GCTTCGTTTATAATCTTAAGTTTCTCTGACTTGCTAAACTTTTTCGTGCCTCTTTTGGTAATCTTCATGTTCATAAATACAAAAAATTATTTGCATTTATTGTCTGGCAATATCGGGGGCTGTTACAGTATAGTTATACTAAGCGGAGACTCCTATTAGATTCTAGGTTTTGCGAATTAAAGTGTGAACAAACTGAAATTCTTAGGAAAAATAATGCTGCGCGAGAGATTCCCCCTAATTTTAAATGGATGCTGCCAATTAATTTTTTAAGCATACTAATGATTAAGCTAATAATAAATACTACTGATTTTTAGATCATACGTTCTCATAAATACGATAAACAAAACTTTTTTATTAACTAATATTTAAGAGCCTATCAAGTATATATTGTAATATATTTGGATAATGAAAGTAATTTTAAACTAATTGAGAGTTCTACTTCTATATACAATCGCGATTTTTATCCCTCTATTAAATTACGCTCAGATGCCTCCAAGAACAGGCAATACTAGCAAGTCTAATATTGAGCTTGTGAATTCCTCTGAATCTGATACGACTATCATAGATTATTTCCATATAGATAATCACAAGTCATTAATCCATTTTTCTGATAGCACACTGAATAACTTTTTTCAGCAATATGATCCTGTAAGAAAAAGAGATATCGATTACATATCTCTAGGCAATCAAGGTTCATCTGCTTTTTCACAAGAATATACTTTTCAAAAAAATATTGGATATGACTATGGCTTTCATCAATATGATCTTTACAAGAAGAATATTTCCACTCATAAATTTTATACTGTAAATAAAGCTTTCAATGATCTTTACTTTAGTCCTATGGCAGGTCAGAGAAATTTTATTGTCAAAGGATTGTTTGCTAATAAATACGCTGACGATATAGATTTCACAATCGACTTCGAAAGAATTAATCAGGACGGCTTTTATAATAATCAATTTGCAAAATCCACTTCGCTTGGAGTTTCTCTTAGCTATTCCCCTTCAACTAAGTATCAGTTGCTATTTAACTTTTTTACGAATAATCATAATGAAGAAATAAATGGTGGCGTTACAACAGACACTTTATTTAACGCTTTATTTTTTGATATAAGAGAAAATATACCGACGGTTTTAGATTCGGCATCTACCAGGCAAGAATCTCGCAGTTATCATGTAAATCAGTTTTTAAGACTTACAAATGATTCTACCCTATTAGATATGGGACTGCATCATCATCTGAGGATATCAGAAGGTTACATAAGATTTTATGACAATGGTCGAGATAGCTTTGAAAATAAATTCTATGATTCATTTAAGAAAGATACTAGAGGTATAAGATTCTTTATGGATTTTACAGAGGTTTCTAATGATATTGACATCAGCACTGCACTATCTGACAAGGCCAACTTAACTGCAGGATTACAACACAATTATCATCGTATACAGACAGATGTAGGAGCATTCAGTGTAAACAATATATTACTAAAGGGAAAACTTCTCTTTACTCCAAACTCATCTATACATCTTAAATCACAATTGCAATTAGGTTTCTTAAGGTCTGCAGGAAACCTCCTCTTCGAGAACGAGTTAGACTTAGATATTTACAAGGGTCAAAAAATTAAGTTAGGATTTAACTTCTCAAGATATAATCCTAGTTACCTACAGGATGAGCTCATCCTAACACAATCCTCAATTTGGCAGAACAACTTTGCCAAAATTATCGAATCTGAAATATGGGGTATTGCTGAAATTCCTTTTCTTAAATCATCCATACAGTTATCTCAGATGATTATCGATAATTCTATATTTTTAAATACGGAAAGTTTTTATGAACAGAATATAAATGTATTATCTATTACTAAACTCATATTCAAAAATAAGTTAGATTTTAGAGGACTCCACTTAAGAAACACAATACTAATTCAGAAGTTTTCTGAAGAATTGTACTTCCACCTTCCTGAATTATGGACTAAACACATCGCTTTTTTCGAATTTAGAATATTCAGAAGCAACTTACTTACTAGACTGGGATTAGAGGGAAGATTTACGCCTTCGAAAAAAGCAAGTAATTATAATCCATTTCTTGGTCAATTATATCAGTCTGATGACACAATTATGTTCTATCCAGAAGTGGATTTTTTCAGTACTTTTCAAATTGACAAATTCAGAATGTTTATAAGATTAGAAAATATAAGTGATCTATTCAGAAACGACATACTGTATGAAGTCAATAATTATCCACAGTTTGATTTCAGGTTTAGATTCGGAATACGATGGGTATTATCTAATTAGAAATTATAATTAGGACTTAACTCATTATTGCTTGTTTCATCCCCGTAGAATTCATTAATTATTTTTACAACATCATCTATCTCATCCACTATAGGAATAAGATCTAAATCTTTAGTTGAAATATTACCTTCTTTTTCTAACATCGTACTTACTATCCAATCTTTTAGACCGTCCCAGAAATCAGAACCTACAAGGACTACAGGCACTCTTGTAATTTTATTAGTCTGGATTAATGTAAGTACTTCGAATAGTTCGTCTAGTGTACCAAAACCACCTGGCATAACTATAAATGCTTGCGCATATTTTACAAACATCACCTTCCTAACGAAGAAGTATCTATGATCTATGTTTTTATCACTATCGATATATGCATTGTGGTGTTGTTCAAAAGGTAAGTCTATGTTTAGACCTACAGATAAACCTTTGTTTTCATAAGCCCCCTTATTAGCAGCTTCCATAATCCCAGGTCCACCACCAGTAATAACTCCAAACCCTTCTTCCGTCATCCTCTTTGCCATATTTACAGCAAGCTCGTAATACTTAGAACCTGGCTTTGTTCTGGCTGAACCGAATATGGAGATACACGGATCTAGTTGATTTAATTTTTCGAATCCATCTACAAACTCTGCTATTACCTTGAACATAGTCCAAGCATTTTCTCCTTTCAATTGAGTCCATTCTTTCATTTCTCCCATATCTTATAATTTATTTTTTTTGTCATAAAAAAACCTATTCTTTTTAAGAATAGGTTTGTATTATTTAAACTTGATTTATATCAAACTAAAACTGATTTATATTTGTGATATTGTGTAACCACATAATCTTTTAACGATTCAGGATTATCGAATTTTTCAAATAATGTTTCCATTTCTGTATGTGACTTAGACGGTATCACAAAAGTAGCTACATCGTTCTTAGCTACTGTATCCTTACTTAGAATTATCAGTCTTTCTACAACATTTCTCAACTCCCGAATATTTCCTGTCCAGTTATATTTTTGCAATTCCTTTACAGCTGCCTTATCAAAAGTTTTTACGGGTACACCGTACTCCTTACAAACGACAGTGGAAAAATGCTCTACGAGCTCAGGTATATCATCTCTGCGATCGTTAAGTGATGGCACATGCATAATTATAACGGCAAGTCTGTGGTATAGATCTTCTCTAAATCGACCCTGAATAATTTCCTGTCTAAGGTCTTTATTTGTGGCAGCTATAATTCGTACATCTACACTTATTTCTTTTTCGCCTCCTACTCTAGTTATTTTATTTTCTTGTAAAGCTCTTAGAACTTTAGCTTGAGCTTTCATCGACATATCGCCTATCTCATCTAGGAATAATGTTCCGCCATTAGCAAGTTCAAATTTTCCTAGTCTCTGCTTATGTGCTGATGTAAAAGATCCTTTTTCATGCCCAAATAATTCACTTTCTATAAGCTCAGAAGGTATAGCTGCACAATTCACTTCTATGATAGGGCTTTTCTTTCGATTACTCTTTTCATGTACCCATCTAGCTACGAGCTCCTTCCCTGTTCCGTTTTCACCTGTTATAAGAATTCTGGCTTCTGTAGGTGCAACTCGTTCTATTGTATTCTTGATAAAATTGATGCCTTGAGAAGATCCTACAATATTTTGGACTTTAGATTTTCTTATTCTTTTCTGAAGTACTTTTTTCTCCGTTATAAGCGTAGACTTATCCAGTGCGTTCCTTATAGTTATCAATAATCTATTTAGATCTGGCGGCTTTTGTATAAAGTCAAAAGCTCCTTTTTTCACAGCCTCCACAGCAGTATGAATATCTCCGTGTCCAGAAATCATTATGACAGGTGTCTCAGGTGATATAGCTTGTATTCTGTCGATGGCTTCCATACCATCCATCTTGGGCATTTTTATATCCAAAATAATCACATTATATTTCCCCTGTTTAAGCTTAACCAGACAATCCAGCCCGTCACAAGCTTCGTCCACCTCGTATTTTTCAAACTGTAAGATATCTGATAAGGTTCTCCTTATACTTCTATCATCATCAACAACAAGTATTCTAGCCATAGTTTACTTTTCTAATTTTAAGTTTAGTCTTGAATCCGATGGCTAATATACATTAAATAAAATCATAATACCTAAAATAATGTATTATAATGATTTACAAATTATAGTTTTATTTAATGTGTCAATTCCATACTTGCGTAATATGCCATGAGACCAGAACCTACCAGTAGACACCGTTCATCTACGTCAAAGGTGGGTGTATGTACAGGAGAAACTATATTTCTTAGCTTATTTCCTGTACCTAGCCGATAAAAGCAAGCTGGGATTTCCTGAGAATAGAAAGAAAAGTCTTCAGAAGTCATTCTTATAGGTAGCTCGACAACATTTTCTTTGCCAAGGTAGTCCGTAGCGTAGGTTTTCAGTTTATTGTAAGTATTCTTATTGTTTGTCAGTGTAGGGTAACCTACTTTTATTTTTACTTTACATTTTCCGCCTGATGCTTTAGCGACATTCGTCGCAATATCCCGTATGATTTTGTGAGCCTCTTTTCTCCACACCTCGTTCATGGTTCTAAAAGTACCTTCTATAATGACTTTATTAGGTATAACATTGGTAGCACCTCCTTCCGAATTTATTTTACCAAAAGAAAGCACAGTAGGTATCGTAGGATCTGATCTTCTAGATACAAGCTGCTGCAAAGAAGTTATAATCTCAGCGGAAAGCAATACAGTATCTATGCATTTCTGGGGCAATGCCGCATGCCCTCCTTTTCCTTCCACTGTTATATATATCTCGTCTGCAGATGCCATGTACATTCCTGATCTTATTCCAATTTTTCCGAACTCTAATGGAGGATGAACATGTTGTCCTACAATAGACGTTGGTTTAGGTTTAGTTAGTACTCCTTCTTTAATCATAATTGAAGCACCTCCAGGTAATTTTTCTTCTCCTGGCTGAAAAATTATTTTAACTTTTCCAGATAACTCTGACTCCAGTCTTTTTAGAATTATAGCAGCCCCTAACATTGATGCAGTATGTACATCATGTCCGCAGGCGTGCATAATACCATTTACAATAGATTTATACGCTACATTATTCTCCTCCGTAATCGGCAATGCATCTATATCTGCTCTCATTGCTACGCATTTTTTCCCTTTCCCTATTATCGCAACTACACCATGACCAGCCCATCCTCTGGTGTGCTTAATGTCATATTTTTTTAATATCTCTGTGATATAATTACTTGTTTTAATTTCTGCAAATGATAACTCGGGATGCATATGTAAGTGCCTACGGTACTCTACTAACTCATTGAAAATTTCTTTGCTTATTTTCTTGATTTTATTTTTCATGTACTAGTATTTTAAGCAGATATTCAAACTCTAAAAGCAGACTATAGTTTTTAGCATAGTGAAAAGCGATATCCCCTTCATGCCCACTATTAATTGTATCTAGTTGAAAAACTCCTGGTTTTATGCTTGGTAAATTATCATCAGAATTATTATAAGATAATAAAGTCTTTTTTGAAAACAACGTTAATAAAAATCCCCATATATTATCTAGAGTCACTTTATTAAATAATAACAAGAAAGGAGATATAAAAAGTAAAATTATACTTGCAGTTATGTCAAACCCTCTTTTTATTCTACAACTTACTAATTCATTTAATCTAAAGTCTATATCAAGCGTGGAGATTTCACCTTGCTTCTTAGAAGAATGGCTAGATACAAGACTAAAATTGTCTTTAGAGGCTATTCTATAACTATAGGTGGGTCCTAATTTTGACATCCATGTCAGTATCTCCTGGTTATCGATATCAGAACTAGAAAAAATTATTTCATTAACCTTAAGTTCTCTTACAATAGTTCCCAAGTCATTTATAATCCCAAAAGAGGAATCATCCTTTACTGTATTGACATTCCCCATAAGAACAGCATGTTCATTATTTCTACTTATAAGCTCCTCTAGCGTACGTGAACTTTTTTCTGATCCTACCGTAATTATTTTAGATTTTTTGCGCTTAATTAGGGAAAAACTGTTTCCAGTAGAATAATTCTTAAAGGCTAAAGTTAACGGAAACAAAACGGCACCGATTGCTAGTCCCACTATAGTTAGAAACCTAGAAGAACGAAGATATTCAGGTAATAATGCATATATGAAAAATATAAGGAAGCTACTTATTGCATAACCGAAGAATATATTCTTCAGTCTATATTTGCTATCATACTTTCCTCCTATATAGAGTCCTATAATCCAGATAAAACTAAAAATGAATATTGTAGAAATTATAGGCGAATTGTCAAAGTAACTCGGGTCAGCATAATAATAAACAGCCCATATATTCTTAATAAATTCTAAAAAGCTAACTAACAAAAGAATATCTAGCAAGGGCCAGAGATATTTCCCTACTATTCTATTCATCACAGAAAAACTAGCTTTCAGTATAATTGCAAGAGAAAGAAAAGGCAGAAAAAGCTTAGTACCTATACCTGAATAGTTTTTGCGTAAAAAAGTAATCATAGATCCATAGAAAGACTTGAGATATGTACTATCAAGTTTTTTACCACTCTCTCCTTTAAAATGTATTATTGAGGTCTTAGGATAATAATAGATCAGCTTTCCATCTTTTAGAATCTGGAATGAGAGATCTATATCTTCACCGTACATAAAATAATCTTCATCAAACCCACCTATTTTTTTTACCATTTGATTGTTCGCAAAGAAGAACGCACCACACAAAACCTCTATTTCTGAAGTCTCCTCTTCAGCAAGGTGTCCTAGATAGTAACCATTTAAAACTCTAGAGTCCGGAGACAATTTATACAAGCCAGTCATTCTGCAAAATGAATTCCAAATAGTTGGAAATCCCCTTTTCGATTCTGGATGGAAATTACCCGCACCATCTATCATCTTAACCCCTAGTGCTCCGAAATTCATCGCCTGCTCAGCAAACTTATAGGCAAGATCTAAAGTATCTTCTGATACAATTGTATCTGGATTAAGAAACAAAACATACTTACCTGATGTCTTCTTTAATGCTAAATTATTTGCTTTAGAAAATCCAATATTTTCAACATTACTAATAAGATTAATTAACGGAAATTCCTCCTCAATCATTTTTACAGATTGATCCTGAGAATTATTATCCACTACCCATATATCATACGTGAGGTCGGTTACCGATTTATATATAGAATTAATGCATTGTCTGAGAAAGAACTTAACATTATAATTAACTATAACAATGCTGATATCCATTTACTTAAGTTATCAGAATTAATCTAGATTTAAGGAATATGGAATTCTAGAAATTATCGATCTACCTAGGGTGAGTTCATCAGCATATTCTAGTTCGCCACCAAAAGAGACACCTCTTGCTATTGTTGAAATATTTATACGTTCTAAGTCCAATTTTTTCGAAATATAAAAAACGGTTGTATCTCCATCAACCGTAGGGCTTAATGCCATTATTAATTCTTTTACATCGTTCTCTTTTAACCTCTGAATCAAGGAGTCTATGTTTAGATCCTCTTGCCCCACTCCTTCTAAAGGTGAGATAACCCCTCCTAATACATGATACATGCCCCTAAAGTGTTCTGTCTCTTCAATAGCCATTACATCTCTTGCAGATTCTACAACACAGATCGTATCTTTTGTTCTACTAGGATCTTTACAAATATTACAGACGATCTCATCAGAGTAATTATAACAGGTGGAACACGTCTTTAAGTGCTGATCTAAATCAGTCAGGCTATTAATAATCGCCGACACCTTCTCCGTGTCATCCTTTATTAGATGTAAAACCATCCTCAACGCAGATTTCTTCCCTACGCTGGGTAAACTGCTCATCGCCTCGACTGCATCTTGCAACAACTTTGAGGAATATTTCATAATGTTCGTTTATTAAGATCAAAAATAGTAATTATTGACGATAAATTTCTTTTAAGTAATTCAGCTTAAACATATTAATGTTCCTATTAGTTATTATTTTTGAAACTTAATAAAAAATCAAAATAATGGCCGAAATAATTAGAATGCCTAGATTAAGTGATACTATGGAAGAAGGTAACATAGTATCTTGGTTGAAAAAGGTAGGAGATACTGTAAATCCAGGTGATGTACTCGCCGAAGTTGAGACTGATAAAGCAACTATGGAGTTAGAGTCTTACAATGAAGGAGTACTTCTATACATCGGTATTGAATCAGGTCCTGTTCCAGTAGATGGTATTATCGCTATAATAGGTGAGAAAGGTGAGGATTACGCATCACAATTAGAAGATGCTGAAAAACAAACTTCCTCTAAAGAAGAGATAGAGGAAGCTCCATCATCTGCTGAATCTGTCCCAAAAGAGGAACCTACTGAGCAACCTATAGAAAAACCAGACTCTTCCGCTCCTAGCGTATCCCCTATGAGCGATCACTTAAAAGCGTCTCCTCTCGCGAAATCTTTAGCTAAAGAAAAAGGCATAGATATCAGCACAGTGACGGGTACAGGAGATGGCGGAAGAATTGTGAAAAAAGATATAGAAAACTATGTACCACACCAAGTATCTACTACAAAGGCAAATTCCACTGAAGCGCAGCTTTTAGAAGAATTTAATTATGGGGATGTAGCTGTATCTCAGATGAGAAAAGCAATCGCTAAAAGATTAGGTCAAAGTAAGTTCTCTTCTCCTCATTTCTACCTTACTATGGAGATTATAATGGACGAGGCTATAGCTGCTAGAAAACAAATTAATGAGTTAGCACCGCCTAAGATTTCGTTTAATGACCTAGTTGTAAAAGCATCTGCTGCTGCACTCAGAAAGAACCCTAAGATAAATGCATCTTGGCATGGCGATAAAATAACGTATCACAAAGATATAAATATAGGTGTAGCTGTAGCCGTAGAAGATGGTCTTGTAGTACCCGTGGTGCATAACACAGATACAAAATCTCTCTCTACTATTAATAGTGAGGTTAAGGCACTTGCGGAAAAAGCCAGATCTAAAAAAATACAACCTGCAGAAATGCAAGGTAATACATTTACTATTTCTAATTTAGGAATGTTCGGTATAGATGAATTTACTGCAATAATCAACCCACCTGATGCATGCATATTAGCTGTAGGTGGTATTTCCCAAAAAGCTATAGTGGTGGATGGAGAGATAATTCCAGCAAGTATTATGAAAGTGACATTATCTTGCGATCATAGAATTGTAGATGGCGCAACAGGAGCTAAGTTTTTGCAATCATTTAAGTCATTCTTAGAAAACCCGGTTAGGCTATTAGTATAAGAAGAAAATAAAAGCAAATATTGGGGTGTTACTAAACTATTTTAGTAACACCCTTTTTTTTGTGCTCATATATCTTATACCAATTCTGTTTTTAGATGACGGAAAAGGATTAGAATTGTTCAAAATGGATCAAGGCAAAAAACGTAGGCGAACCCATAGCTTCGACATACTCCTAATTAACTAAGCAAAAGCAAATAATAGCAATAAACTGACCTCGGGCAGGGATTATGAAGGAGAATTTATATAAGGTTCAAGATTGACCAACTCTAATATAAACATTAGATATACTATGCTATAATCCTAAATTGTTCATTTAGTATGCGATATGATATAGCGAAAATGTATTGCTCTAATCTAATGGACAGCATATTTGGATAAAAGTATCATTGCAAAAAGTCATATTGCATAAAGTCATAGGTCTTCAAATAAAAAAAGAGGCTAACAAACAAATGTTAACCTCTTTAAATATCTTAATAAGAATATCTATTAATATCCTGAATTTTTGTTTCCATTAAAGTATCCTCCTGTTTTTACAGCAGAACCTGCACTTGCTCCAGCTGGTCTTCCCATATCTGAATCACCACCTTTACATACTCTAAATTCTACTCTTCTGTTCATATAATTCTGTGAAGAACTATTACCTGATACTAAAGGACTATCTTCTCCTCCGTACATAATTCTAAATCTAGATCTATCAATTCCATACTTAGAAACCATATAGTCTACAGCACCGTTAGCTCTGTTATAAGAAAGAACGTTGTTGTAATCGTTAGAATTTCTAGGATCTGTATGACCATGAGCAGTTACACAAACCTCAGGACACATAGTCATCACTTCAGCAACATGATGTAATTGACCATAAAATTCTGATTTGATCGTGTACTTGTCATTATCAAAATGAATCATAGGTAAGAACCACTCACTACACCCTGCTCTTGCAGCTACTGGAGCTGGTCGTGGAATAGCTGATATTTTCGTATCTACAATATTGTTTACATCATCAGTTGTGATTGCTGCAGGAACTTGAGCTATACCTTTACCATCTACAGGATACCCTGGAGGGCTGTATATTTCAGCATCTTTACAATCCGCAAGTCCGTCACCATCACTATCTAAAGTTACACCTCTAGTATCTACAGGACAACCATTAGCAGTATTAGGTTCTTGATCTAACATATCAATGATTCCATCACCATCAGTATCATCAAGATCTAACTGAGGTCTTTTCTTTAGGTTAGCTATATCATTCATAGTTCCATCTAAAGGATTCATCCAATATAAAGGCTCAGTTACTTTATCAAAGTTTCCTAAGTTAAAAGCAAATCTAAAGTTAGTGTAATGACCTATGTCACTATCATTAGTCTGATCGAAAGTAGTTCTATACTCATGACCATCCCACTGATCGTAATCTTGTGCAAAGATCTGATGCTCTAGAGAAAGATTAAATCTCTTTCCCAGTTTTCTCGATATACCTAATGTTCCTACAAACGTCGGGAATAACTTTCCATTATCATTTAGAAAAGGAACGCCTCTATCATTTTCGAACTCAGATTCATAAGAACTATCTAGGAGTGATTTGATTTCACTTCTTTTCGCTCTTGAATTTTCTTGTCCTGATACAGTACTCCAGTCATAAGCTTCACCGTCATTGAAGTAATTCATTTTTACGTTAGCAGAAACTAAACCAAGTCCTAAACCAACATACCCATTCCACTTATTTCTATGTTTGTGAAAAAGTAAATTACCAAAATTAAATAATACAGAAAGATCTCCACTAATGTTAGTAGCGTTAAAGTTTCTGTAAGTTCTACCATTAGCTCCGTAAGGGCTAAAATCTATTCCACTGTTATCCAGTCTAAGAACATTAGTTGATTGCAATCTATCATCTAAACCAGAAGTTTTGCTATACATAGCTTCAAGTCTCCATGAAAAGAAATAATTAATGGCCTTTCTGAGGTGTAAACCAATACCGAAACCTGATGGCAAATCAGAAACAACGTCTCCGTTGATGTGGAAGTGTCCTAAATGTATACCCAGTTCCAAAGCGTTCTTAGGTTTAGCTGAGAATTTCTCCTCACCCATTCTCCATTGTTTGTTTTGATCGGAGCTAACGGTCATCTCATCAGTGATGTTAGGAGTTCTCCATGTGTCTTTAATATCTTCAACTGTCTCTTCAACAGTTTCCTCGACTTCTTGGGCGAAAATGTTTGCACACAAAAGCATGCTAATAAATCCTAAAAGTAATGTACGTGTCATAGAAGTATCTTTTTTCTTAAAATTTCGTTGTGTAAAACTATGAAATAAATTTAAAATGTCACAAACTAAAGACGAAGGATTATGCAAAAGAGTACATTTTTTTGCAAAAAACTTTTAAATCTTCAATTAATCCAGCGTTATCAACACAAATCTAATATTTATTTGATAAAACAATCAGCATTTAAAAAAATAAATCAAACTAATTATTCGATGAAAAGCAATATATTAGTAAAAAATTTAATATGTTATCTAACTTTATCTTGCCAATCGTTGTTAAATCAAATCTTGTGCCAAACAACCTAATTGATAGTTCGCAACTACTATATTCTGATGATTTCTCTATTGACGCTACCCTTTCTACATCAAAATCGATAGATAATTCTGTGATTGAGGAGGTTTACAGTATTATAGAAAACCTACATGGTATACACTTTAGTACACTTGGACAAATAAAAGAAGCGTTTTTAGAAAATAGTAGTGATTTATTAGAACTATTAAGCTCCATAACCAGACGTCATCTTTTATTGGGATCAAAGATACATTTTGGCGCAAATAACAAAAAGGGAGTAGTTTGTACCAATAAATTAGAACAGAATTACAACAATTATAACTCAAAGCTGGTTTTCGCAGGGGTGCAACGGCATTTAAATTCTTCAACAACTGAAATAAATGAAAATTCACCAAGAATAATAGGCTTAGGAAGTTTACTAGGTAAAATAAACACCTTGGAACCTTATCTTCGTGATTCAGACTACCTTGTTATAGATCTGAATGTGATTAGTAGCACAGAAATAAATGATCCCAATGGGTCTCCTGTAGGCTTAAGTATAATGGATATATGCAAGATTGCTAAATACGCTGGTCTTTCGTATAATAACAAATATTTAAATCTGATCTTTCCTTCCATAACACATCCAGCCCAAGCTAAAACCATTGCACTAATAGTATGGTACTATTTAGAAGGAGTTTCATTTTGCAAAAAAGATAAATCAGATGTAAATAATTCTACCTCCTACATCGTGAACTCTAAAAACCTTGATATAGAGCTAGAATTTCGTAAGAATAATATTACTAACAAGTGGTGGCTAAAGGATCCCACAAAAGATAATGAGTTCATAGCTTGCATCTACGATGATTATCTTGCCGCTTGTAATGAGGACACCAGCGATCGTGTCTTGGAATTATTAGAAAGAATCTAGAATTTTTTCTAGCCCCATAGATCTAGATCCTTTAAGAAGCACCGCTTTCCCCTGAAAATTTGAAATATCCATGATCTCCAAGTATGAGTCTAATTTATCGAAGTATGAAGCTTTATCTATTTTTTTATTATCCTGAAAGTTTTTACCTATAAAAATAATATCGGAATAAAGATCTATGTTAATATAATCTTGCAGTTCTGAATGCACCTCATCAGCATATATTCCCATCTCCAGCATATCCCCGAGGATAATAATCTTTTCTTCTTTTAATTTACCAAAGCTTTCTAAACTAGCTTTCATGCTGCTAAGATTTGCATTATAGCTATCTAGTACAAACTTAGTATTATTAAGAACCTTAACCTGAGATCTCATGTTTTCTGGAACATAACTTTCAATGCCTTTTATTGCACTAATTAAGTCTACCTTGAAATATTTCCCTATTTCTATTGCAGCAATTATATTCTCAGTATTGTAACTTCCGAATAATTGGGTATCTATAATTTCTTCTTTATATCTTATAGACAAATAATTATTTTCTTTTTCTATTAATATAACTTCTTCCTCAAAATAATAGATCACCTGCAAATCATTTGGAATATTAGCCTTAAGTAGCTCATTATTAGCATTGACAAATACAGTACCTTTCTTTTCTAGATACCTATACATTTCCGTCTTTGTTTCTACAACTTTTTCAAAACTACCAAATTCTCCTAAATGAGCTTTTCCTACATTAGTAATCAATCCAATATCAGGATCCGCAATCTCACATAGTTCCTGAATATCATTAGGATGATTAGCTCCCATTTCGATAATAGCAATTTCATGATCGGATCTAATCCTCAAAAGTGAAAGGGGGACTCCTATATGGTTATTGAAATTACCTGCTGTTTTAAGAACTTTGTATTTCTGTGATAGCACATCGTATAATAATTCCTTCGTAGTTGTTTTGCCATTAGATCCTGTAATAGCAATTACTGGAACGCAAAGTGATTTTCTATGAAACAGTGCCAATGATTGTAGAAATTGTAAACTGTTATTTACTATAAAAATATCGTTATTTCTATCTAAACTACTATCATCAGATATTACTGCTAGCGCACCTTTTCTTAGTGCATCCAATGCAAACTTATTTCCATCATAGGTCTCACCTTTAAGGCCAAAATAAATCTCTCCTTGCTTTATACTCCTCGAATCAGTACTGATACCTTCAGAATCAAGAAAAATTTTATAAAATTCTTTAAGCTCCATATCTGCAATAAAATAGCCTATGCAAAATTGATTACATAGGCTATGTTTTCTTTTATAATGAAAATTATTATTTGAATCTTCTATCTACCTTAGGTGCTTTCTCACTAAATTGTAATCCCCCTGTGTCTTCATTTCCAGTAGAACTACCAACTCTTATCATTGCACATCTAAAACCAAGTGTCCTATCAGACTTACCTTCATCCTTAAACCTTCTTGTTCCTGGAGAAAGCCAGTATAGCCTATCGCCCCACGATCCTCCTTTGATTACTCTTGATTCGTCATGTATTAGTGTTGTCACTCCATATCCGTATTTCACAAATTCATCCTGATCTCCATCATCAAAATTTCTAACATCTCCTAGTCTGTAATTTTCTCTAATCCCTAATGTGTCGTCTTCTACCATTTTATATTTAAGTCTACCGAGGCTATCTTTTTTGACTGGCTTACCATTCTCGTCTAGTACTAATTCTTTAAATCTATTTCCTCTAAAAGGATTAAGATCATGATTCTCTGGATCACTAAGCGTGCTACTTGTCATAGGTCTGTAAACATCTTGTGTCCACTCACTTACATTTCCTGCCATATTGTACAGTCCGAAATCGTTAGGAAGGTAAGCTCTCACTGGACCAGGTGTAGATGCTGCATCATTCAGTTTTCCTGCCATACCCATATAATCTCCTCTACCTCTTTTAAAGTTTGCAAGCTTCTGTCCTTGCTGACTATTTCTTTTCTTATAGATAGCTGTGTTGCCATCCCATGGATAATATCTTCTATCTGTAATCAGCTCATCTTTACTACTAGATTGATTTCCTTGCAATGCAAGAGCTGCATATTCCCATTCTGCTTCCGTGGGCAATCTGTAATTAGGTAACATAATACCGTCTTCGAATTTCACAGCTCTTTCTCCTCCTGTTGTTTTATCTTCGAGATTCTTTCTTACATTACCATCGTACTGACCGCTTAGGTATGACTTAGTGTTAAATGTTTCTGAATCTACTTGGTCTTGTGGGTTAGGATTAAATATACCCCTTCTTATTAGTAACATTTCATTTACTCTATCTGATCTCCAAGTACAAAATTCTTGTGCTTGTAACCAACTTACTCCTACAACAGGGTAATCATCGTAAGACGGATGTCTCAAATAAGTTTCCACTAGAGGCTCATTAAATGAAAGTTCCTCTCTCCAGCATAATGTGTCAGGAAGTGCATCTACGTGCACCTGAGGATATGACTTATATACTCTTTTTAGAAAATATAGGTACTCTTTCCAGTTTATATTACTAACCTCAGTCTCATCCATGTAAAAAGAAGAAACTGTGACTCTTCTAGGTGCATTATTCCATTCATACGTTACATCTTGCTGAGCAAGACCCATCATGAATGTTCCTCCCTCTATAGGAACAAGATTAGGTCCAGTAATCTGACCTTCATAATCTAACTTCTCGAATCCACCCCATTCAGTATCATTATACTCCCATCCTGTGGCAGATGATGCCTCGCCACCCTTCTTTCCACAAGAAGATATAGCTAAGCTGATTACTAGTAATGAGCAGGTTAATTTTAAGATATTTTTCATATTAGAATTTAAAACTAATTATAAGGCTGACAAATATATAAATTAAGAATGAATGAACTAATATTCTATTGCAGAAATCATTCCTAAATTTCATTATCTAAACATTGCTAAACAGTCATTGTACTTTGATTTCTTAGGACCTAGACTCTCTAGTGCTACTTTAATTCCAATTTCATGTGCTCCTCCAGAGTTAATACTTAATTCTGAAATAGTATAATCAAAGCTGTATTGTATTTTAAAAGCATCTATTTTGGCTCCTATAGAAAAGATTACCGCATCCGAATTATTAACGGTATGTCTAAACCAGATACCTCCCAGAAGATTTCTTACACTAGTATAGGCTCCCACATTAACTTGGTAAAATCCTCCTTGCTTGATCAGCAATACATTCGGAGAAATAAACGCCCCCTCATCCACTTTATTGCCTCTATCAAAGTTTATTTGCATCCCTCCATGTAATGTAAATCTTGTCGGAACCCCTATAAAGGATTGTGTTCCGCCTAGAACATTATTCTCAGGAGTATTAATATGCTTCAGCCCTAATCCAACATAAAACAATGGATTGTACAGCAAAAAACCTGTGGATATATCTAAATACCCTGAACTCAAATTATTAGGCTGTATTTCCGTAGACGGTAAGATGGAACCTCCTGCAGTAATAATACCAGCTCCAGGGTCTATCTGATCACTAAATACTAATTTGTTCCAGTCTAATCTTGTCTGTACATAAGCAGCTTCTAAGCCTATCTTTATATTATAACCTTCACGCAATTGCAATCTGTAGGAATAGATTCCTCCAATGTTTATAGTTTTTAAAATACCATTCCCAGCATCGTCCGATACTATATTTAAACCTAAACCACTGTTTGTACGTTCAAAATACTGATCATACGAGGCCGAGTAAGTTGTATAAGCATTAGCGATGTTAGGCCATTGTACTCTGGAATTTACATGAAAAAGTGGATAAGTAGTATTTCCTGCAAAAGCAGGGTTTAATTGCAAAGGAGCGTTATAAAATTGCGAATACACGGGATCCTGCCCTTGCAACAAAATCGGGCTAAACAAGAGGGCAAAAACTAATAATGTATAGATATGTCTTTTTAAATTCATACTTAATTCACAAATCATTCGCAATTAGAACGATATTTATACCGTTTACATTCTAAATCTCATCAAAAAATAAACATGAAGATCAATTTTAGTACTTTTTTATATTTTTTCGTGTCTTCTTTATTTGTCAATGTAAATATAAATGCGCAGAATTCAGTTCTATCTGAGGGCGAAATATATAAAATTGAAATCAAAGCGTCTGGAATTTACAAACTAGACGCTAATTTTTTGACAAATGCTGGTATCTCTCTCTCAAATATAAATCCTAAGCAAATTCAGATTTTCGGAAATGGCGGTGGAAAACTTCCTGAACTTATCTCCTCCGAAAGAATAGAAGATCTGGCAGAAAACAATATTGTCGTCCAAGGAGAAAATGATAATAACTTTGATAATTCCGATTTTATCCTGTTCTATGCTGATGGCCCTGATCTATGGAGAATATCTGAAGACGGTCAAAGTTGTAATTTTGAGAAAAATACTTATGACAGAAGTAATTATTATTTTTTGAGACTCAATGTAGAAGATGGTCTTCGTGTCAGAAAGGAGGTTTCTGATGGTACTGCGGAAATAAGTACAAACTATTATGAAAAATCTATAAGACACGAGACAGAAAAAATAAATCTACTTGGCTCTTATGCATCTACCCAAGGATCTGGTCAGACATGGTATGGCGAAATATTTACTAACCAAGCGAATCAAAACTTTAACAAAAGTTTCATTTTCCCTACTCTAGAGCCAAATTACGAAGCTAGGCTGAAAGCAGTTTTTGCTGGACGAAGTAGCAGTTCTTCTAGTATTTCTATTTCTGTGGATGGACAAAGTTTCGAAAAAAATATAGGGTTTGTATCTCTAGATCAAATAGAATCACGTTATGCAAAGAACAGTTTATTTAATGAAATAGTAAATTTGTCTTCATCTAATCCTCAGGTGGATGTGTTTTTTGATAAAAAAGGAGATGCAGCTGCTGAAGGGTGGCTAGATTATATAGAACTAACCTGTGGCGTAGAGAACATTTATACTGGTAGCCCATATCTCTTTTATGATACGAGGTTACTAGATTTCAATACCATAGAATACAAAGTAAAATCGTCAGTTCCTATTACTGTTTGGGATGTGAGTCATCCAGAGACTATAGCTGATGTTACCGGTAATAGAAATAATACTACAACTTTCGTTAAAATAAATTCAGGGAATAATATTAGAAAACTATATGCATTTAATAGTGTAAGTGATGCCAAGATTCCCTTTAGTATTCATAAAATTGAAAATCAAAATTTACATACTATTACGAATACTGAATATGTAATAATCTATCATTCTAATTTTGTAGAAGCAGCAACTAGACTTGCAGATCATAGAAAAAGTCACAATCCTATAGCCACTTCTATAGTAGATGTAAATGATATATATAATGAGTTCTCTTCAGGAAAAGTAGACCCCACAGCTATAAGGGATTTTACTAGATATATCTCTAAAACAAATCCAAACTTTAACTATGTTTTGCTGCTAGGAGATGGATCGTATGATTATGTAGGAAATGATGAATCATTAGAATTTCAAAATTTCATTCCCGTTTACGAAACCATAGAATCCTTAGACCCTATAGATGCTTTTCCGACAGATGACTACTATGCGCTGGTAAGTGATAATGAGGGCTTACCCAATCTAAAAGGCGCTATAGATCTTGCTATAGGAAGACTGCCCGCAGGAACTCCTGAAGAGGCTAATATCATGGTAGACAAGATAATCTTTTATGAATCCTCTCCAGACGCTCATGGAGAATGGAGACTTAGGCTCGGGTTTACAGCGGATGATGAGGACTCTAACACGCACATAAATCAAGCCGAAGAAATAGCTACGAAGGTACAAGATAATGATCCTATATTCAATCAGGAAAAAGTGTACTTCGATGCATTTGTTCAACAAGTTACTCCTGGTGGTGCACGCTACCCTGATGCTACTGAAAAAATAAATAATAATATTTTCAAGGGACAACTAATTCTTAACTATCTGGGCCATGGAGGACCTAAAGGATGGGCACAAGAAAGAGTAATTACGGTCAATGATATATTAAACTGGGATAATCCTAAAAAGCTTCCTGTTATTATAACTGCAACTTGCTCTTTTACTGGTTACGACGATCCAGGGATTCTTACTGCTGGAGAGGCAACTATTACTAGAGATGCTGGTGGCGCAGTTGCCTTATTCACAACGGTAAGAGCCGTATATTCTTTTCAGAATAAGCGACTTACTGAAGCGGTGTTTGATCACATATTTACACGAGAAGAAGGAAAAACACTGAGAATGGGGGAAATTATGAAACGTGCGAAAAACTCCAATTCGCAAGATACTACTAGTGTCAATTCTAGAAAATTTGCCTTGATGGGAGATCCTGCAATGCGACTTTCTATACCTGAGCACAATATTGTGATAAGCTCTATAAATGGCAAAAGCTTAGAAGAAATAACAACTGATACGCTAAGGGCGCTCGATAAAATAGAACTGACTGGCATAGTAGAGGATTACCAAAAGAATCTACTTTCAGATTTCGATGGGAAAATATTTGTGACATTATTTGACAAAGAGAAAGATCTTTCTACCCTTGCTAACGATCCAAAAAGTTTTGTAAAGCAATTTAAAGTAAGAGAAAATATCTTGTATAAGGGATCAGCATCTGTTGTAGATGGCAAGTTCTCCATAGAATTTTTTATTCCTAAAGATATCAACTTTAATATCGGAACAGGAAAGCTAAGTCTTTATGCAACTGATGGAGCTACCAGAGATGCCGGGGGATTCTTTGAGCAACTTATCGTTGGTAGTTCTTCAGAAACTGCGACTAACGATGATATGCCTCCTATTGTAGATCTATACATGAACGATAATTCTTTTGCCTCAGGAGGAATTACCGATGACTCCCCTATCCTACTTGTAGAGCTAGAGGATGACTTCGGAATTAATATCAGCGGTACAAGTATAGGACACGACCTTCTGGGTGTACTAGATGGCAACAAGAATGCGTCGTTCATATTAAACAACTTCTATGAGGCGGAAACCGATAACTTCAAGAAAGGAAGTGTACGATTCCCACTTAAAGATCTAGAACCTGGGCTGCATACCATAAGCGTCAAAGCCTGGGATATTTCAAATAACTCTACAGAGTCGCTTCTAGAGTTTAGAGTTGTAGATGAAAATGAACAAGGTTTGTATCATGTGTATAATTATCCTAACCCATTCACAACAAACACCAATTTCATGTTTGAGCATGATATGGCAGGTTTGGATGTGGAAATATTTATTGACATATATACAGTCTCTGGTAAACTTGTAAAAACCATAACAAATACTAGCTTTGCAACAGGTTATAGATTTGATAGCCTAAACTGGGATGGAAATGATGATTTTGGTTCAAAACTTGCCAATGGCGTATACTTATATAAAATAAAATTACGTTCATTAGATGGTGATATAGAACGGGAAAGCGATTTCCAGAAACTCATCAAAATGAATTAACTCAATTTTTTACTAGAAAAGTCCAATGAAAAAATTTATTCTTTTATCGTTTATCCTATATATAGGAATCACTAACTCTGTAGGAGCACAAGCAGGAGTATTTAATCCTTTTGCTAACTGCGTTACAGATCCAAATGGTCAGTGTGTACCTAACACGATATTAACAGCAATGCCATTCCTAAGAATTATTCCTGATGCCAGAGGTGGTGCTATGGGAGATGCTGGTATAGCTACTAGTGCCGATGCTAGTTCACTGCATTATAATGGTGCGAAACTAGCTTTTGCTGAACAAGAAGTAGGCTTAGGTGTAACTTACACCCCATGGCTTAGAAACTTAGGTCTTAATGATGTATATCTAGCTTATCTGTCTGGTTATAAACAAATTGACAAATTACAAACAGTAGCATTCAGTCTACGTTTTTTCTCATTGGGTGATATTAATTTTACGGATATAAATGGAGACCCTGCCGGTACTGGAAGCCCTAGAGAAATGGAATTTGCTGTTGCTTATGCTAGAAAATTAGGTAGCAACCTTTCTGCAGGCCTTACTGGAAAGTATATCTATTCTAACTTAGCTTCTGGTCAAATGGTCAATGGAACAGAGATCGTATCTGCTAATGCTTTTGCTGCAGATATATCTTTACAATATGTAAAAGAGAATAAAATAGTCGCCAATGGTGGTAAATTTAGCATGGGACTTACTCTATCTAATATAGGGTCTAAAGTTACTTACACAGGCAATACCCTTAAGGACTTCCTGCCAGGGAATTTTGGTCTAGGAGCAGCGATGGAACTTAATTTTGATGAATATAATACGATAACGTTTGCCTTTGATATAAATAAATTACTAGCTCCATCTCCAATAGTATGTCAAGAGTTGGATGCGGAAGGAAATATTATAAGGAACCCAAATTGTTCTATGGATGGAGACAGTATTCCTGATTACAGACAAAAAGGATTGTTCTCTGGTGCATTCGGATCTTTCAGTGATGCACAAGGAGGAGCAGGAGAAGAGTTCAAAGAGATAAGTTATTCTCTAGGAATAGAATACTGGTATGATAAGCAATTTGCTGTGAGAGCAGGTTACTTCTATGAGCATCCAGAAAAGGGTGACAGACAATATCTTACCTTGGGTGTGGGTCTTAAGTACAATGTTTTTGGACTTAACCTTGCTTACCTTACACCGACTAACAACAGAAGAAACCCTTTAGATAATACGCTTAGATTCTCTATGTTATATGATTTTGAATCATCTAGAGGAGATAACTAATAACTTAGGTGATAAGAAATAATAATACAAGAAATATATAATTAAAAAAGAGGCCTATCAACGATAAGCCTCTTTTTTATTTTGTATAAGCCGGATTCTGTACTTGACAAGTCAAGTTCTATCATTTATCTAGCCTTAACCTAAGCTAAGGTCCATCTGCCTACCCCTTTCGGTATGTTACGAATAACATTCTGGCGAGTAACCATTTTCTTTCGAACCGAAATGTACATGACATTGCAACCTGCAAGGTTTATCTCAATCAAGCATTACTACCTGACTGCGTGAGCTCTTACCTCACGTTTTCACCCTTATCGCATTATCTGCATAATGAGACGGTATATTTTCTGTGACACTATTCTATACCTTGATTGCTCAAGATCCCACTGATTAAGTGGTACAGTACTCTACGTTGTCCGGACTTTCCTCTCCATACCCTTGTATGCAGCGATAGAACTACAAAGATAGCCCTTTCTGCCAATATGTAGAAATAAGAATATATTATACTATTTTTTAATATGTAAATTATTAATTTTAGTGTAATTATGCTGAAAGCAAAACATATTCTTTATACCGCTGCTGTTTCTGTAAGCTTATTCCTACTCTTACAAATTGTAGAATTTGTTCAGGATACTTTTAATATAAAAGAAAAAATTGCTCAAAGTGAAGGAACTGCAATTCGATTATCTGGAGAAGCCACCAAGCTATTTAACAGTGTCAAGCTTGCCGACAATGTGCTTAAAATTAGAACACTAATAGATAAACTAGAAGCGGAGAAAAAGGAATTCTTTTTATATAATGATAACCAAGAATTAGAATTTTGGTCAGGAAAGTCTGCACCTCGTGTCATTGTAAAAGACAAAATATATCAACTCGATGATGGAAGGATATGTATCGATAAGACCATAAAGGACTTTAGTTATACTTATTGCGAATATACGGAGCAGATAACAGATCAAAGCTCAGATCAGTTATCTACGGTCTCGCCTAGTGTAGGTGTACTGAGGTGGTTAAAATTCTTATTTTTTCTTATTTCTGTAGCATCCATATTGTTATGGGTATTAAGAGAATCCAAAGCAAGAAATAATAATTCCTTTTCTCTTAAATCAGTAGGTGTAATTGTTGCAATGATCCTACTTACAACGATAAGTAAATTCTATAATATCTTCCAACCTATAGGAATATTCACTCCAGAAAATTCTTACGTGGGTCAGTTTATAAGTGCAGGGGCTCATCTTTTTTCCGGAACTCTATTTCTTGTTGCCGGTATACTTACATCAAGAATCAAAATTATCAATAAATCAAAGCTTGCCATGTTAGCAGGTTTTGGTATCTGTGGTATGCTGATTAGTTTGTTCATCTATTATATCCAGATCACCCTTAACGGTATTTCTGGCATACAATTCGAGATATTAGAATTCAGTGCTGGGTCTCAGATAGCTACTGCTTTAGGCTCTATTCATATTCTGATGGGAATATTGATCTTATTTAGAAAAAGCATGATACTACGATCTAATGATACTCGAGGTAAAATAGAAACCTTAGCCTTGTTTATGGTGGGGTATCTTATTTTTCATCTAATACTAGGACTTCATATACCACTTTTACCCATTTCTATTTTTCTAATTATCTATTATTTTACAGCAGATATATCGTTCGAACAGAAATCACAAAATATTACGTGGCTTATCTGGTGGATGATCGTGCATGCAGCATTCCTAGCTTCAGTACTCTACTTCTATTCTATACAGCAAGAAATAAAATCACTCAAAACAAGTCTTAGTGAACTATATGTTTCTTCTAATAGAATAGACCAAGACTTCATACAGGATATAGATAAAGAGATCTATAATACGGAACTAACAAATAAGATAAGTATACTCCCTCCTGATGCTAAATTATCCGAAAATGATATCATATCATATTTACAAACTGAACTAGATACTCTATCTCATTTTTATATTAACTCTATTCATTTTTTTGAAAGTTCAGGGAGATCTAGGTTGATAAATTCTTTTCAAGATCATTCAGCATTTAAGAATACGATAAGAAACTTTACTACTATCAATGAGAAAATATCCTATGATCCATTTTCTGGTGCGTATCTAATCCAAAATTTGTCACTAAAGAATTTCTATATTCTGATATCAGATAAAAAAGAAATAATAAACAAACTGGATCATTTTGGAATTTACATAAACAATAAACTTAATTATGGCAAACTAGCCATGCCTGTAGACTTAGAAACAATCAGGGCTAGAGATACGATTATTACAGATAACTCTATCTCTCATATCATATATAAGCCTGCGGAGCATATAATTCTTTACACAAATAAGGCTTACGCATCTCTGCTTAAACCTATATCGCTTTTCTCTTATATCTTCTGTCTTGAAGGACTATTTGTTTTCTTATTTACCATATTTAACTCCCGAGTAAGGGTACTAGAAAATCTTCCTTTGTACTTAGACAATTTCAGCTCCTTAAGAATAAAGATTCAGTTAGTGATTATTTTTCTAATCCTTCTTTCTTTCTTTTCCATAGCCTGGATTACAAGTATATACTTTAACCAAATTTTAAAAAGTAACCAACAGGAATCTATTACTAACAAAGTGATTACGATAAACAATGCATTACAATACGCTATCAAAAATGTATACGATCGTCAAAGCGCAGAAAATGTTATTTCCAATGAAATAGAAATGATTGCAGGTATTAATGGTGTAGATGCATTATTTTATGATACCACAGGATATAATTATAATAGGTCCTTTTCTGACGAAAAGCTTTTCCCTTATTACCCTTATTATAATGTAATCGAACTCAATAAGAACCAAACTTTCACTAAGATAAAATCTATTAATGACATAGAAGCATATTTCCCTTTACAGCATAGCACGCTGGGCTTGTTAGGATTTATCTCTATACATAATAAGCCCAATAACAGTAGTGGCACCCTTAGTATTACTGATTTTCTTTCTTCTATTCTCAATGTGTATGTCTTCTTATTTCTCATAGCAGGTGCTATCGCAATTGCCGTATCTAGGTCTATAACAAGACCGCTGACTGAACTCGGTAGAAGACTTAATACGCTGAAGGTCGGCACCAAAAACGAGGTCATCAAATGGGAGACGCAAGACGAGATAGGAGAGCTAATCAGAAATTATAATGAGATGGTAGAGAAGCTAGATCAGAATGTGTCTATACTTACTAAAACGGAGAGAGATATGGCATGGAGGGAAATGGCAAAGCAGGTAGCACATGAAATTAAAAATCCTCTAACGCCTATGAAACTAAGTATCCAATACCTAGAACAGGCCATAAAAAGAAATCCAGAAAACGGCAAAGAACTTGTCAAACGTATATCCAATACACTTATAGAGCAGATAGATAACCTATCGGGTATAGCAAGTGCTTTCTCCAATTTTGCAACATTACCTAAAGCATCTAATGAAAAGGTGATATTAAATGAAGTAGTAGAGGTAATTCATGACTTGTTTAGAAAGCGAGAAGATATGGATATTACACTTACCGAACCGATAGACGAAATCTATGTTTTTGCAGATAAGAATCACCTAATCCGCATACTAAATAATATTGTCAAAAATGCGATCCAATCTATTCCTGATTCTAGAAAAGGAAGAATAGAAATGAGTCTATATAAGCAAGATGATAAAGCCATAATAAAAATTCATGATAACGGAACAGGGATTCCAGATGAAATGAAGGATAAAGTATTTACGCCTAACTTTACAACAAAGTCTTCAGGTACTGGATTAGGACTTGCTATTTCCCTAAATATGATTAACTCTTTCAATGGTAATATCTATTTTGAAACAGAGTATGAAAAAGGTACTGACTTCTTTGTAGAAGTTCCTCTCATGAAAGATAATTACTTAGAAAAAGGAGGAAATAGAGTAAGTTTAGATTAATAATCAGCCCTTTTGTAATCATTTTATGCCTTATATTTGTTACAAAGTTAAATTATCTAATATGATCTATTTTCTTATCACACTATCAGCAGTTGTCGGGATGGAATTTGTCGCATGGTTTGCTCACAAGTACATAATGCATGGATTTTTGTGGAACTGGCATGAAGATCATCATAGACCACATTTTGAAAAAGAGGGTTTCTTCGAGAAGAACGATCTATTCTTTATTGTTTTTGCAATTCCCAGTGCTACTTGTTATATACTAGGCTCATTAGGTAATGGTCTGTTTCCTTTTCTCTTTGTGGGAATAGGAATTTCTATTTATGGACTAATATATTTTCTGATACATGATGTATACATTCACCAGCGGTTTAAATGGTTTAAACATCTTGATAATTCATACTCTAAAGGTGTCCTAAGAGCACATGGCGCTCATCATGCAAACACAGGAAAAGAGGGTTGCGAATCCTTTGGTCTTCTTGTAGCCGAAAAAAAGTATTTCGGTAAAAGAGTCAAGGAATCCAAAAAATAAAAAGGTCTTTTGCTTTCTAAAAAAATCCTCTAAATATCTTTTATTAGATGGTTAGTTACTGTGATAGTTTGTTGATTAAGCATCTATATATTTCACAAAATTATAAACTCTACCACTTCCAAATCCAGATAAGACAGTTTGGCAATTAGATTATAATTTGTCAGTAGAATAATGGAGAAAATACATCTAGATATGAATCCTTATCTACCCCTAATCAGAAGAAGTATTACATATTTATATGTATACAATTATTTTAGATATGTTATCTACCCTTTATAGGGCATTCTTCATCGTTATTCCGATATCTGCAGGAGATTCTACTACATGGATTCCACATTTTCTCATGATCTCCATTTTTGCCTTAGCCGTATCGTCTTCACCGCCTATAATTGCCCCAGCATGCCCCATAGTCCTTCCTTTAGGCGCAGTCTGTCCTGCGATAAATCCAACAACTGGCTTAGTGCCATGTTCTTTTACCCAGTAAGCGGCATCTGCTTCCATGCTACCTCCTATCTCTCCTATCATTATGATTCCATCTGTATCAGGATCATTCATAAGTAGTTCAACAGCATCTTTGGTTGTTGTTCCTACTATAGGGTCGCCTCCTATACCTATGCAAGTAGACTGTCCAAGACCGGCTTTGGTAACCTGATCTACTGCCTCGTAAGTAAGTGTACCTGAACGAGATACAATACCTATTCTACCTGGATTATGAATAAAGCCTGGCATAATTCCTACCTTGGCTTCTCCTGGCGTAATTACACCTGGACAATTAGGACCTATAAGACGGCAATCTTTATTCTCAATGTATGCCTTTACTTTTACCATATCTTGCACGGGGATACCCTCGGTGATACAGATAATCACTTTGATACCTGCGTCTGCTGATTCCATTATAGCGTCTGCTGCAAACTTAGGCGGAACAAAAATAATAGATGTATCGGCACCTAATTTATGCACTGCATCATAAACCGTGTTCAAAACTGGTTTTCCAAGATGTTCTGTCCCTCCTTTTCCTGGAGTTACTCCTGCGATAATATTCGTTCCATATTCTATCATCTGCTCAGAATGGAAACTACCTTCTTTTCCAGTAAACCCTTGAACAATTATTTTCGAATTTTTATTGACCAGTACGCTCATTATTTCTTATTGTCTTTTTTAATGTAAAATATCTGTTCATCGTCCCTATGCATGAAATAATTATCTCTCGCATATTTTTCAGGATTTTTTTCCAGATCTAACTTATCCTGCAAAGCAATTTCATAAAGCTTTTTATAGTTCGCCTTTTCCTCTTCTAATTTTATAATAGACTTATCAAGCCTAGACTGCGTAAAATAATTATTCTGATCCATAAAGATAATCCAGACTATGAATATCAGTAGACATAGGATATATTTATTTAAGTACCATCTATTATTTTCAGCTATACTATTTTTTACTCTTTTCTTCTTTGAACTCATATTAAAGAAAGTATTTATATATAAATATATGAAATACTTTAGAATATAGCCTTACCCAGGTAAACTCCTTGTGCTCCTAGCTCCTCTTCTATCCTTAATAACTGGTTATATTTAGCAATTCTATCACTTCTAGAAGCAGAACCTGTCTTTATTTGACCTGTGTTCAAGGCTACTGCAAGATCTGCTATAGTTGTATCTTCTGTTTCTCCAGATCTATGGCTCATTACGGAAGAATATCCCGATCTGTTTGCCATATCTACTGTTTCTATAGTTTCTGTAAGTGTTCCTATCTGGTTCACTTTTACCAAAATAGAGTTAGCCGCACCTGTATCTATACCTCTTCTAAGTCTTTCCGCATTCGTAACGAATAGATCATCACCTACTATTTGCACACGATCTCCTATCATATCAGTCATCTTAATCCATCCATCCCAGTCATCTTCGTGTAATCCATCTTCTATAGAAAGGATAGGATAGTTATCTACCCATTCTTTCCAATAATCGATCATCTGATCAGATGTCAGTTTATCTCCAGTAGATTGGTGGAAATGATAGACTTTCTCTTCCTCGTTATAAAACTCTGATGCTGCCGCATCCATTGCTATCATAAAATCATCTCCAGGTTTATAACCTGCTGATTCTATAGCGTGTAAGACTATTTCTATTGCTTCTTTATTTGATTTTATATTAGGTGCGAAACCTCCTTCATCTCCTACATTCGTGGAGTAACCCTTAGATTTCAATACTTTCTTAAGTTCGTGAAATACTTCTACACCCATTCTAAGTCCCTCAGAAAAGGTGTCTGCTCCTACAGGCATCACCATGAATTCCTGAAAATCTATACTATTATCCGCATGTGAACCTCCGTTAAGAATGTTCATCATAGGTACTGGAAGTATACAAGCATTTATCCCTCCGATATATCGATATAACTCTTGTCCAGCTTCTTCTGCAGCAGCTTTTGCAATAGCCATAGAAACGCCTAAGATAGCATTAGCTCCTAACACAGACTTATTATCCGTACCGTCTAATTCATTCATTACTGTATCAAGATAAATCTGTTCGAAAACGCTTTCTCCTATGAGTGCAGACCTTATATCATCATTTACATGCTTACAAGCTTTCAGTACTCCCTTTCCTAAAAATCTAGACTTGTCACCATCTCTCAGCTCTACTGCTTCATACTTGCCAGTAGAAGCACCTGAAGGAACAGCCGCTCTGCCTATAAATCCATTTTCTGTAAGTACTTCTACCTCCACCGTCGGATTCCCTCTAGAGTCTAAAATTTCTCTTGCTCTGATATCTAGTATATCTGCCATTAGTTTTTATTATTTTTTATTAACTCAATAAACTCATCAAATAAATATCTGGAATCATGTGGTCCAGGAGATGCTTCTGGATGATATTGTACTGAAAAAGCTGGTTTACTTTTAATTCGAATCCCCTCCACTGTATTATCATTAAGATTTACATGCGTAATTTCTATTTTATCCTCGTGTTTTTTTAAGGCTTCTGGGCTTACCCCGAATCCATGATTCTGAGATGTAATTTCACATTTTCCAGAGATAAGATTTTTTACTGGATGGTTTATCCCTCTATGCCCATGGTGCATCTTGTAAGTTGGTATTCCTACTGAACGCGCCAATATTTGATGTCCTAAGCATATTCCGAAAATAGGCTTTTCCAGCTTTAATATTTCCTTTACATTTTCCACGGCATAATCCATAGGCTCAGGATCACCTGGTCCATTAGATAAGAAATAACCATCTGGGTTAAATGATTTCAAAACCGAAATAGCTGTTTTTGCAGGAAACACTTTTACATAAGCACCCCTTACTACTAAACACCTAAGAATATTCTTCTTAGTTCCGTAATCATAGACAGCAATTCTTAGATCTGAATCAGCATCCCCCATAGTATATTCCTCTTTGGTACATACCTTAGAAGCCAATTCTAACCCTGCCATAGATGGGACTTCTGCTAACTGAGATTTCAGCGCCTCTATATCACTATTATCAGATGAGATGATACAATTCATAGCACCTTTATCTCTGACATGCTTTACTATAGCTCTTGTATCTAGTCCATAAATACAAACTAGATTATTATCTTCAAAATACTTCTGGATATCTAGGTCCGCCAAGGGTCTAGAATAGTCATTAGTAAAGTTCTTACATATAAGACCTGCAATCTGAATATCATCTGATTCTCTTTCGTCAGTCATGATACCGTAATTACCTATATGAGCATTAGTGGTAATCATTACTTGACCAAAATAAGAAGGATCAGTAAATATCTCTTGATATCCAGTCATGCCTGTGTTAAAACAAATTTCTCCTGTAGCTGTGCCTTTTTTACCTGCGGCCTTACCTTTGAAGGTAGTACCGTCCTCTAATACTAGAATTGCGTCAAAACTTGATTCCATTGCCATTTTTAGATTAGACATTAAATAGTCCTGCAAATATAGAACTTAAAATCAAATGAGAAAATCGTTTAGCTTTTTTACTAAGTTAAAGCTATATTTTAGAGTACTTTTATTTAGATAAGTTTTTAGTTAATGGTTGCCGAGGAGGAATCCATACAAGGCAGAATCCTATATAATACCTATGAAGAAACTATAAGATATATTAAAAAAATTACCTGTTAGTTATTACAATTAATGCTTACAGAATGTAGCCAAATGACTATAATATAATATCGTCAGAACGTCCTAAAGAACATCTGGTAAAACTACAGAAGAAAGTGCAAATACGGCATCGAAGAATATTAATTACTATAGCTTGTAACTTATCATATTATTTTTGTTTTGATGCATTCGCATTAAGTTCTAACGTGGCTTCATAAGTTACACTACTTATTAAGTTAGTGGACTATAATTATTTCGCATAATGAGTCTAATACCATTTCTATTTTTAGATGACGGAAAAGGATTTAGAATTGTTCAAAATGGATCAAGGCAAAAAACGTAGGCGAACCCATAGGTTGTTCGGCGAGGCTTTTTAACGAAGGAACATAAAGAACAAAATAAATAATTACCGTCTTTCTAAACCAGAATTGGTATAATATCTAGGAATTATTAAACAAGTATCAAAATATGACCTATGTATCGTACAAGATAAAAGTAGACACAGAAAAAGGGAACACTTTATTCAAGTGTCCCCTTCAATATATTTTATAATGATGTCTTATTCTTCTTCTGAAGTTGCAGTTGCAGCGGCTGTAGTTACAGCAGCAGATGTCTTTTTCTTTCCTCTTCTTCTTCTTCCACCAGACTTTGGTTTAGTTGCATTAAGCATTAGGTCGTTGAAGTCTACAAATTCTATCATTGCAGTTTCAGCAGCATCACCTTTTCTAAAACCAGTTTTTATGATTCTAGTGTAGCCACCTGGTCTATCACCTACTTTATCAGCTACTGTAGAAAATAATTCTTTTATAGCCTCCTTATTCTGTAAATAATCAAAAACCGTTCTTCTAGCATGTGTAGTGTTACTCTTAGATTTAGTCACCAATGGTTCTATGTACTTTCTTAAAGCCTTTGCTTTTGCTAGTGTCGTATTAATTCTTTTGTGCTCTATCAGAGCAATTGCAAGATTTTGAAGTAAGGCTTTTCTGTGTCCTTTCTTCCTACCTAAATGGTTGAATTTTTTTCCGTGTCTCATGACAGAATTTTATTGTGCATCACTATGCTCTTACTTGATATTGGCCTATCCTTTTTGTAGAGCTGGTAATATGCTATTATATAAAAATCCGGTTCTACCCGGGCCAAAACGATTATTCTTCGTCTAATTTATACTTAGATAAATCCATACCGAAAGTCAGTCCTTTGTTTTGTAGTAACTCCTCTATCTCTACTAGAGATTTTTTACCAAAATTTCTGAATTTCAATAATTCATGTGTATCGTACTTTACCATCTCACCAAGAGAGTTGATCTTGGCAGCTTTTAGACAATTGTAAGCTCTTACTGAAAGATCTAAGTCCTCTAGAGAGGTCTTTAAAAGCTTTCTCATATGTAAGATATGCTCATCTACAATATTGTCTTCTCTACTAGAAGCATCCTCAAAGGTAATATTTTCATCAGTTATCAGCATAAGGTGCTGTATCATAATCCTAGAAGCCTCTTTTACTGCCTCTTCTGGATGTATAGTACCGTCTGTCTGAATTTCTACTGTTAATTTCTCGTAATCTGTTTTTTGTCCTACTCTAGTATTTTCTATAGCGTAAGCCACTTTCTTTATTGGTGTATAGATAGCATCTACGGGTATAACACCTAAAGGAGCATCTTTAGGCAAATTCTCATCTGCAGGAACATAACCTCTACCTTTAGTAACCGTTAACTCTATCTCTAGATTTACTGAAGGATCCATCCTACAAATTACCAAATCAGGATTCATTACTTTAAAAGCATTAGTGTAAGCTTCTATGTCACCTGCTTTAAAATCATCCTTCCCACTTATTGTCATGTAGATTTTATCTTCTATAGAATCATCCTCCGCTACTGCAGATTTAATTCTTATCTGCTTCAGATTAAGGATAATATCAACCATGTCTTCAACAACTCCCTTGATTGTAGAAAATTCATGATCTACACCAGCTATTCTTATTGCAGAAATTGCATAACCTTCAAGAGAGGAAAGTAGTACCCTTCTCAAAGAATTTCCAACTGTTTGACCGAAGCCTGGCTCCAAAGGCTTAAACTCGAATGTACCTTCGAATTCTGTAGCTTTCTGTAATAAAATTTTATCCGGTTTCTGAAAATTTAGAATACTCATCAATAATGTATTTCTTAAAAATTAGTAAAATAACAAAGGAGGAAAGAACGTACCTAATGATTATTTAGAATACAATTCTACGATCAATTGTTCATTTATTTTTTCCGGAATTTTATCTCTTTCTGGATATTCCAATAATTTCCCTTCTAACCTTTCTGGGTTCCACTCTAACCAAGACCATTTTCTCACTTCGTTCGAAGAACTACTCATAGCATCATTGATCACTTCTAAATGTCTAGATTTGTTTCTCACAGATACAACATCACCTACCTTAAGTTGGTAAGATGGAATATTTGTTAAAATACCATTAACAAGAACATGTTTGTGAGATACTAATTGTCTAGCTCCTCTTCTAGTCGGGGATATTCCTAATCTAAACACGACATTATCTAATCTAGCTTCCAGAAACTGTAAAAGAACCTCACCTGTTACACCTTTCTTGCTACTTGCTTTCTTGAATAAGTTACTGAACTGTCTTTCTAATACACCATAAGTGTATTTAGCTTTTTGCTTTTCAGTTAATTGTATTTTATAATCAGAAGCTTGCTTTCTTCTTTTACCTGCACCATGTTGTCCTGGTGGATATTTTCTTCTTTCAAAAGCTGGATCATGGCCATAAATGGATTCTCCGAATGCTCTTGATTTTTTAGTCTTAGGTCCTGTATATCTTGCCATTTGAAATATCTTGAAATATTCTTAAAAAAATTATACTCTTCTTCTTTTGGGAGGTCTACAACCATTATGAGGAATAGGAGTAACATCTTTTATTTTAGTAACTTTTATACCACTACCGTCTATCGCTCTTATTGCTGCTTCTCTTCCTGAGCCAGGGCCTTTTACAAATACTTCCACATATCTCATACCAGCATCATAAGCTACTTGAGCTGCGTCAGATGCTGCTATCTGAGCTGCATAAGGCGTATTTTTCTTAGATCCTCTAAAACCTGCTTTACCAGCAGAGGCCCAAGATACTACCTGTCCTGACTTATTAGTCATTGAGATTATAATGTTGTTAAAGCTCGCCTTGATGTACACTAGTCCATCAGGGGATACGGTAACCTTACGTTTTTTCTTAGTTTTTGCCATAAGACGATTATATTATTTAGTGGCTTTTTTCTTGTTAGCAACTGTTTTCTTTCTACCTTTTCTAGTCCTTGCATTAGTCTTGGTTCTCTGCCCATTCACAGGAAGTCCTTTTCTGTGACGTAGTCCCCTGTAACTTGCAATATCCATTAATCTCTTAATGTTTGTTTGAACTTCACTCCTCAACTCACCCTCTACGGTATAATCGTTCTGTAACATAGCGGTAATTGCTCTGATATTTTCATCAGACCAATCATCTACTTTTGTGTTGACATCGATACCGTTCTTATCAAGTAGGTCTTGCGCTGTACTGCTACCGATACCGTAGATATAGGTCAATGCAATTACGCCTCTTTTGTTTTTGGGTAAATCTACCCCTGAAATTCTTGCCATGTTTTATCCTTGTCTTTGTTTGAATCTAGGATTCTTCTTGTTAATTACATAGAGTTTCCCATTTCTTCTTACGATCTTACAATCAGAAGATCTCTTTTTTATGGATGCTTTTACTTTCATCTTATTTATATCTATAAGTTATTCTACCTCTACTTAAATCATATGGAGACATCTCCACAGCAACTTTATCACCAGGGAGTATTCTAATATAGTGCATTCTCATCTTACCTGATATCGTTGCAACAAGTAGATGATCGTTCTCAAGACGTACTCTAAACATTGCGTTAGACAATGCTTCTTCTATAATTCCATCCTGTTTTATTAGATCCTGTTTAGCCATACATTTTTTTCGGAGTGCAAATATCTAATTTTTTATTGAAATTTCCTTAAGTTCTGGGTTATTTTTAATCTCTTTTTCTAATTCAGTGTGATCTGAAAGGATATCTGCATGAGTCTTTCTGACTGCCACTGTATGTTCATAATGTGCAGAAGGAGTGCTATCCTTCGTTACAATTGTCCAATTATCGTCTTTTAACTTTACGGCTTTTCTACCTAAATTGATCATAGGTTCTATCGCAATGACTAAACCATCTTTCAAAATCGCACCCCTTCCCTTCTTCCCGTAATTAGGCACTTCTGGAGATTCATGAAGATTTTTTCCTATTCCGTGACCAACTAATTCTCTGACTACACCGTACTTATGGGTTTTTTCGGCATGATTCTGCACTGCATAACCTATATCTCCTAATCTTTTACCGTGCACTGCACTTTCTATACCTTTGTATAGGGAATCTTTCGTTGTTACAAGAAGCTCCATTGTTTTCAAATCAACTTCACCCAAAGCAAATGTATAAGCCGCATCTCCAAAAAATTCATTCATATACACACCACAATCTACACTCACTATATCTGTGGGTAAAAACTCTCTATCTGAAGGAATACCATGAACAACCTGATCATTCACTGATATACACAAAGTAGCTGGAAAACTGTTATATCCTTTGAACCCAGGAACAGCTCCGTGATCTCTTATAAGATCTTCGGCTTTTTTGTCAATGGATATACCTGTAACACCAGGCTTTAGAAGAGATGCTGCCAAAGCTAATGTCTTACTAACTAATAAGCAACTTTTCCTTATTAGCTCTATTTCCTCATCTGTTTTGTAATAAATCATCCTTAAGACCTATTACATAGGAGCACCGATACCTTGCATACCGCTTCTTCCTTTTATCTTTCCTGACTTCACTAGACCATCATACTTTCTCATCAGCAAGTATGAGTCTATCTGTTGTAAGGTATCAAGAGTAACGCCAACAAGTATTAACAATGATGTTCCTCCAAAGAATAATGCAAATGCGTCATTCACTCCAAATACAGCAACTATCGCTGGTAAAATAGATATAAAACCTAAGAATATAGATCCAGGTAAAGTTACCTTAGTCGTTAGCGAGTCAATAAAATCTTGCGTTTGTTTCCCAGGCTTTATACCGGGGATAAATGCATTCTGTCTTTTTAAGTACTCTGCATATTGCTGCGGATTAACTAATAGTGCTGTATAAACATATGTAAAGACAACAACTAAAGTAAAAAACAAAACATTGTAAGGCACCGATTTCCAGTTGCCTAGACTTAACATAAAATCACTTGGAGTTCCTCCTTTAGACATCCACTGTGTTACGGTCAATGGCAAAAACATAATTGCCTGAGCAAATATGATAGGCATTACTCCCGCCGCATTAACTTTAAGCGGAATATAATCCCTGGCTCCAGCCATTGGCACTGATCCTGCCCCTCTTCCTACCATTCTCTTAGCAAACTGTGTAGGTATCCTTCTTACCCCTTGCACAACGAGTACGCAGGCAACTATTACAAAAAACCATACTGCCATCTCTAGAATCAAAAGCAACAAATTATTATTTATCTGACTTATAACCTCAGCAAAAAACACAGTAGGCAAACTAGCAATTATCCCTATCATGATCAAGAGCGATATACCATTACCTATACCTTTATCTGTTATTTTCTCACCTAGCCACATAGCAAAACAAGTTCCTGCAGATAGTATAATGATATTACTTAGCCAAAATACAGACATATCAACTGAAGGATCTATTGCTCCGGGAGTTGTACTAATCATTGTAAGATAACCACCTCCTTGTACAAGCGTTATAGCAACCGTTAATAGCCTTGTTATTTGTGAAATTTTCTTTCTTCCTGATTCACCTTCCTTCTGCTGTAATCTTTGGAAATACGGTACAGCAAATCCTAAGAGTTGGATTATAATAGATGCCGTAATGTAGGGCATTATACCCAACGCAAAAACAGCTGCGTTATTAAATGCACCTCCTGTGAAAGAATTTATCAATCCCAATATATCTGAAGCTCCTCTGCTTGCGGCAGCATTTGCAAGCGCCGCTGGATTTACTCCAGGTAAAACTACAAATGATCCAAACCTATATATAGCAAGAATAGCTAAAGTAAAAAGAATACGTTGACGTAATTCTTTTATTTTCCAAATGTTCGTTAAAGTCTCAAAGAAATTGTTCATTCCGTCTTTTTATAAAATTGTTACAACACCACCTTTGGATTCAATTTGCTCTTTCGCACTAGCAGATATTGCATGAACAGTAATATTCACCTTAGCTGAAAGCTCACCTTTTGCTAAAACTTTTACCTTTTCTCCTTTTCCTACAATTCCTTTTTCAACTAGTGTATCAAATGATATATCAGAAATTCCGAATTTTTCATTAATATCCTGGAGTCTAGATAAATTTATTGGGGCGTATTCAACTCTGTTCGGGCTTTTGAAACCCCTTTTAGGAAGTCTCATCTGAATAGGCATCTGCCCACCTTCAAAGTTTCTTTTGTTTTTAAAACCGGATCTAGATTTAGCTCCTTTGTGACCTCTTGTTGCCGTTCCACCTCTACCAGAGCCCTGACCTCTTGCTATTCTCTTTCCAGACTTTGTTGAACCCTCTGCTGGCTTTAAACTATGCAGTTCCATATTAAACTTCTTCTATTGTTATTAAATGCTCAACTTTTTTTATCATGCCCATTACCTGTGGACTCGCTTCTTTGATAACTTCTTGGTTCATTTTCTTTAAACCTAAAGCTAACATTGTGCCCTTCTGCCTTTTAGATCTGTCAATGACACTTTTAATTTTCTTGATTTTTACTTTAGCCATGATATATAATTATCCTTTGAATACAGTGTTTATATCTATTCTTCTATCTCTAGCGACCATCTCAGGACTTCTAAGAAGTTGTAGAGCGTTAATTGTAGCTTTTACTACATTATGTGGGTTGGATGAGCCCTGAGACTTAGCAAGTACATTTTGCACACCTGCTATTTCTAAAACAGCTCTCATAGCACCCCCCGCTATAACACCAGTACCATCAGATGCTGGTTTTATAAGTACTTTCCCAGCGCCATATTTACCTTTCTGCTCATGCGGTATTGTTCCTTTGTATAGAGGAATTTTGACAAGATTCTTTTTAGCGTTATCTATTCCTTTAGCAATTGATTCCTGCACATCTCTAGCTTTACCAAGACCATGCCCAACTGTTCCTTTACCGTCACCTACTACAACAAGCGCAGAAAAACTAAACGTTCTACCCCCCTTTGTTACTTTGGCAACCCTGTTTAACTTGACAAGCTTTTCTTTAAGCTCTGTCATCTCAGCTGGTTTTATTCTTTGATTCTTTGCCATACTATTATTACTAAAAATTAATTTTGTTAAAATTGTAATCCACCTTCTCTTGCAGCATCGGCTAAAGCCTTAACTCTCCCGTGATACAAGAAACCACCTCTATCAAAAACAACATGTTCTATATTATTACCCTTCGCTGCTTCCGCAATCTTCTTTCCCACTTGTGTTGCTATCTCTATCTTGGTACCTTTGCCATCCTTATCTGATGATGCACTTGCTAGAGTTACCCCATTTACATCGTCAATTAACTGGCAGTATATAGCTCTATTACTTTTATATACAGATAATCTTGGCTTACTAGCCGATCCCTTAATCTTATTACGGATTCTGAACCTTATTGTTTTTCTTCTCTTTGCTTTTCCGATCATCTTAATTAAACATTAAGCGTTTTTAAAATTATTTAGCAGCTGTCTTACCAGCTTTTCTTCTTATTACTTCACCTTTAAATCTAATTCCTTTTCCTTTATATGGCTCAATTTTTCTAAAAGCTCTTATTTTCGCTGCAACCTGACCAATCAACTGTTTATCGTGAGAATTTAATAAAATAGTAGGAGGTGAGCCCTTTTCCATTTTAGTCTCTAGCGAAACTTCTCCAGGAACAGCAAAATATATAGGGTGAGAATATCCTAATGTTAATTCTAAGAGATTCCCTGTGTTCGCAGCTCTATAACCAACACCAACCAATTCTAGTTCCTTAGAATAACCTTCTAATACTCCATCTACCATGTTTTGTATCAGTGATCTGTACAAACCATGCATAGATTTGTGTCTTTTCTGATCAGTTGGTCTTTCTAACTCCAGTGTTCCATCTTCTAACTTTAAAGTAAGATCAGGACTTATCTGTTGCTTCAATTCTCCTTTAGGACCTTTTACAGTAACCATGTTTCCTTTAGAAACATCGAGGGTGACTCCCGAAGGTATTGTTATTGGTGCTTTTCCTATTCTTGACATCTCTTCGTAAATATTTATTATTAGTAAACGTAGCAGAGCAATTCTCCGCCAACATTTTCTTGTTTAGCTCTCTTGTCAGTCATTACTCCTTTAGAGGTAGAAACTATGCATATGCCTAAACCATTTATAATCCTCGGTATTTCACCAGACTTAGAAAATTTCCTTAGACCTGGCTTACTAATTCTACCGCATTTTTTGATAACTGGATCCTTTGTTATAGGATCGTACTTCAGTGCAATCTTAATAATTCCTTGCTTACCTGCTGCGTCATCGAATGTATATTTGTATATATATCCTTGTTCATAGAGAATCTCTGTGATCTTCTTCTTTAGATTAGATGCAGGGATATCTACTATTGTATGGTTCGCTAATTGTGCGTTTCTTATTCTAGTCAGATAATCTGCTATAGGATCTGTAACTGCCATTATATCTCTTCTTTATGAAATTTTACCAACTTGATTTTGTAACTCCTGGAATTTTACCAGATAATGCCATCTCTCTGAATGTCACTCTATTGATTCCAAATTTTCTCATATAACCTTTAGGTCTTCCAGTGAGCATACATCTGTTATGTAGTCTTACTGCTGAAGAATTCCTTGGTAACTTGTCCAGCTCTTCCCATTTTCCTTCTTCCTTCAATTTTTTTCTAAGAGCGGCATACTTTTTTACCATCCTTTCTCTTTTAGCTTCTCTTGCTATAAGTGCTTTTCTTGCCATTTGGATTTAATTTCTTTGGTTTTTGAACGGCATACCTAATTCCTTAAGTAATTCTAATGCCTCAGCATCAGTGTTTGCTGTTGTAATAAAACTTATGTCCATTCCTGTTATTTTATTGATCTTGTCAATGTTAATTTCAGGAAATATTATTTGTTCTTTTATACCTAAAGTGTAGTTTCCTCTTCCGTCAAAACTCTTATCATTTATTCCTCGGAAATCTCTTACTCTAGGTAGTGCAACAGAAACTAATCTGTCTAAGAATTCATACATTCTCTCATCTCTTAATGTAACTCTAGCTCCTATTGCCATATCTTCTCTCAACTTAAAGTTAGATACTGATTTCTTTGCTTTAGTTGATACAGCCTTTTGGCCAGCTATTGTAGTTATTTCGTTAAGTGCATTCTCAGTCAATTTCTTATCCTGAGTAGCGCCACCTACACCTTGGTTAATACAAATCTTTGCAAGTTTAGGAACCTGCATAATAGATTTGTAATTAAACTTTTCCATTAATTTAGGTATAATCTCCTCTTTGTAAGTGGTCTTTAATCTTGGTACTGTACTCATCACTTAATTGTTTCTCCTGATTTTTTTGAATATCTTATAGACTTACCATCCACACTCTTTCTACCAATTCTGGTAGCAGTTCCATCTTTAGGATCCACTAACATAAGGTTAGATATATGTATAGGAGCAGCAATCTCATTGATTCCTCCTGGATTATCATTTGTGGGCTTGGTATGCTTTTTTACCATACTTGCTCCCTCAACAACAGCTCTACTTTTCTCAGGAAATATCTCTAACACACTTCCAACAGTTCCTTTACTAGAACCTGCTATGACTTTAACTTTATCTCCTTTCTTTATATGTAATTTCTTCATGTTATTAGCTTTAAGGAATTATAATACCTCTGGGGCAAGTGATACAATTTTCATATAATCTTTGTCCCGTAATTCTCTAGCCACTGGTCCAAATATCCTTGTTCCCCTTGGCTCATCTGCAGGCGTCAATAATACAACTGCGTTATCGTCAAAACGGATATATGATCCATCTTTTCTTCTTATCTCCTTCTTAGTTCTTACGACTACAGCTGTCGAAACTAATCCTTTTTTCACTCCTCCTGGAGCAGCGTGTTTTACGGAAACAACTATTTTGTCTCCTATAGAAGCATATCTTCTCTTCGAACCACCGAGTACTCTTATGCAAAGAACTTCTTTGGCTCCAGAATTATCAGCTACTTTGAGTCTACTTTCCTGTTGGATCATGATGTAATCTTTCTTAGTTTAAATTATTTAGCTTTTTCAACAATCTCTACAAGCTTCCATCTCTTTCTTCTACTTAAAGGTCTGTGCTCGATTATTTTTACTAAGTCTCCTTCGTTAGCCTCGTTCGTCTCATCATGAGCAAGAAACTTCTTAGATTTCTTAACAAACTTTCCATAGATAGGGTGCTTAAGTCTTTTTTGGATAGAAACAGTTATGGTTTTATCCATCTTGTTACTCGTAACAATCCCTACTCTTTGTTTTTTATTAGTTGTTGCTTGTTCCATGTTTATTTCCTTCTTGCTCTTTTATTAGTTCTTTTTCCCAGACCTGATGCATCTAAACCTACTAACTCTCTTCTACTTACTTCCGTCTTCAACCTTGCGACATCTCTTCTCACAACCTTTAATGTCAAAGGATTATCAAGACCCCTTATAGCATGTTCAAACTTCAACTTCTGGTATTGAGCTTGTAACTCTGTCAATTCGTTATCTAAATCAGCATCGCTGTACTCTTGTAACTCTAAAAACTTCTTCGATGGCATATCTAAAATATTAGTACTATCTTTTTATAATTCTATCCTACGTAATCTCGTCTTACAACTACCTTAGTAAGGATAGGTAATTTTTGTGCAGCTAATCGTAAAGCTTCTACTGCGACTTCTCTACTTACACCGTCCAACTCAAACATAATTCTACCTGGTTTCACAACTGCGACATAATGATCTAGGGCTCCTTTACCCTTTCCCATCCTTACCTCTGCAGGCTTAGAAGTCATTGGCTTATCAGGAAAAATCCTTATCCACACCCTTCCTTCTCTCTTCATGTACCTAGTCATCGCAATCCTAGCAGCCTCTATCTGTCTGTTAGTAATTCTAGCTGGCTGCTGTGCTTTAAGACCAAACGATCCGAAATCAACATTGCTACCTCTCTGAGCTAGACCCTTATTCCTGCCTTTCTGCTGTTTCCTGTATTTAGTTCTTTTTGGCTGTAACATAATTTATCTTTTTATAACCTTGCTCATGTCAAAAGGTGCGCAAAGGTACTTATTTTTTCTAATTTCTTCTTCCTCTATCTCCACCTCTTCCTTGACCTCTACCGCCTCGCTGATTTCCACGCTGGTTACCTCTTTGATTTCCACGCTGGTTTCTTCCTCCTTTCTGTGTATCTACACCTACATTAGGGGATAAATCTCTTTTTCCTAATACCTCTCCTTTACAAATCCATACCTTTATACCAATCTTACCGTATACAGTTTGTGCCTCTTGTAAAGCATAGTCGATATCTGCTCTGAAAGTGTGTAGTGGCGTTCTTCCATCCTTATATTCCTCAGACCTAGCCATCTCCGCACCATTCAATCTACCTGAAATTCTAACTTTAATACCTTCAGCACCAGCTCTCATTGTAGACTGAATAGACATTTTGATTACTCTTCTGTAATTTATTCTACCTTCTATCTGCTTAGCGATAGACTCACCCACTATATTAGCATCTAACTCAGGCTTACGAATTTCAACAATATTAATCTGAACATCGCTTGCAGTAAGCTTTTTTAACTCCTCTTTGATTCTGTCAACTTCAGACCCACCTTTACCGATAATTATACCAGGTCTAGATGTATGTATTGTAATTGTAATTCGTTTAAGTGTTCTCTCTATCACTATTCTAGCAATACCACCTTTGAAAACCCTAGCTTTGAGATATCTTCTGATTTTTTCATCACCTACGACTTTCTCGGCAAATCTCTTTCCACCAAACCAGCTAGAATCCCATCCTCTAATGATTCCTAAACGATTACCTATTGGATTTGTTTTTTGACCCATTTGTATTAGCTATTAAGTTTTTAGTCTTCTATTGTTTCTTCTACATTCTGAGTTTCCTCAATATTTGTTCTATTTGATACAATCACAGTAACATGATTAGAACGTTTTCGTATTCTATGTGCTCTTCCGTGTGGAGCTGGTCTGAATCTTTTCAAAACTGAACCCCCGTCTACAAATGCTTCTTTGATTACTAAATCGTAATCGTCAGCATTATATACCATATCTAGCTTGTTCTCCCAGTTAGATATAGCAGCTAATACCACTTTTTCTAACCATCCCCCAGCTTCTTTCTTGGTAAACTTCAATATGTTTAATGCCTCATCTACGGACTTCCCTCTTACGGAATCCACAACCAGTCTCATCTTTCTAGGAGACATCGGGCAGTTTTTTAGTTTAGCTATAGCATCCATTTCTCTCGCTTTAGGTATATTTATTTACGGTTTCCAGAATGTCCTCTAAATGTTCTAGTCGGAGAAAACTCTCCTAATTTATGACCTACCATATTCTCTGTAACGTATACAGGAACAAAAGTTTTGCCATTGTGTACTGCTATGGTTAGCCCTACCATATCCGGTATGATCATAGATGATCTTGACCAGGTCTTGATAACTGACTTCTTAGTAGATTCCTTAGCTTTATCTACTTTTCCCAATAGCTTATGGAACACGTAAGGTCCTTTTTTTAGTGATCTAGCCATTCTGTTTTATTTACTTTTTATTCTTTTTCTTACGTTTTGTAATAATCAGAGCTGAAGAATGCTTCTTCACATTTCTTGTTTTCTGCCCCTTTGCCATAATACCTGTTCTAGATCTAGGATGACCACCTGAAGCTTTACCTTCACCACCACCCATTGGGTGATCTACTGGATTCATTGCTACACCTCTTACTCTAGGTCTCTTTCCTAACCATCTCGTTCTGCCGGCTTTTCCCGATACAGTTTGAGAGTGATCCCCATTAGAAGTAGTTCCCATGGTAGCTTTACATACCTTAAGAATCTTTCTTACTTCGCCTGAAGGTAACTTTACGATGGCATACTTGCCGTCGATACCAACTAATGTTGCTGATGTTCCAGCGCTCCTAGCCAATACAGCTCCTCTTCCTGGATCCATTTCTATAGCATGAATTACTGAGCCTAGTGGCATCTTAGCTAGGAACATCGCATGACCTACTTGAGGTTCTGCTTTCTCTCCAGACATAACAGTATCGCCAACTTTTATCTTATCCGGTGCTATGATATATCTTTTCTCACCATCAGCATAAAATAATAATGCTATAAATGCTGATCTGTTCGGATCATATTCCACACTCTTCACTGTCGCTGGTATATTCTCCTTATCTCTCTTAAAGTCGATGACTCTATATTTTCTCTTATGTCCACCACCTAGGTTTCTAACCGTCATCTTTCCTGTATGATTACGACCACCGGAGTAACTCTTCCCTTTGATAAGAGATTTCACAGGATTGTTTCCCGAAGTAAGCGCATCAAAAGTGTTTGCCACTTTGTGCCTTGTACCTGGTGTTATTGGACTAAATTTTCTTACTGGCATATCTATTATGCGTTTTTCTTAATTATATTTCGCCGAAGAAATCTATTTCTTCCCCAGCCTCTAATGTAACAATAGCTTTCTTGTAAGCACCCGTAGATCCTTTCTGAACCCCAGACTTTGTATTCCTTACCTTACTCTTTCCTGGCATTACCATTGTGTTTACGCCAGAAACATTTACGCTATACATAGCCTCTACAGCTTTTCTTACCTCTACCTTGTTAGCCTTTCTGTTAACTATAAAGCTGTATTTACTTAGTTTATCGGTTAACTGCTCTGATTTTTCAGAAATTATAGGCTTTATTAAAATATTCTTTGCCATGACTACTTATTATTAAATGTCTCTTTTATTTTTTCTATCGCACTTTCAGCTATCACGAGTGTATTTGCGTTCATGATGTCATAAGTGTTAAGGTCTTTTGCATTGACCATACTTGTTCTAGGAATATTTCTAGTGGATAAAAGTAAATTCTTATCATAGTCACCTGTAACAAAAACGGCTTTTTTATCTGCTAGTTCTAGACTACTGATCACATTGATCATTTCCTTAGTCTTTGGACTGTCAAAAGTAAAGTCCTGAACAACCTTAATATTTCCACTATTAGCTTTGTAAGAAAGCGCAGAAGCTCTAGCTAGTCTCTTTACTTTTTTATTTAGGTTTACGGTATAAGTTCGAGGTCTAGGGCCGAACATTCTTCCTCCACCTCTGAATACACCACTCTTTATAGATCCCGCTCTGGCAGTACCTGTACCTTTCTGCTTCTTTATCTTTCTTGTAGATCCAGTGATCTCACCTTTCTCTTTAGCTTTGTGCGTACCCTGTCTCTGATGAGCATTGTATGCTTTCACTGCTAGATATATCGCATGATCATTTGGCTCTAAACCAAAGATATCTTCTGGTAAATCTACTGATCTTCCAGCTGCGCTTCCATTTATGTTTAATACTTCTAATTTCATTTCAATTATTTTTCAATAATTACTAATGAACCCTTATGACCAGGAACAGCACCTTTGATCAACAAAAGACTCTTTTCTGGTAATATTTTGACTATTCTTAGATTCTTCATTTGGATTCTTTCTCCACCTGTTCTTCCACCCATTCTCATACCCTTGAATACTTTCGCAGGATAAGAAGCAGCACCAATAGATCCAGGAGCACGTTGTCTGTTGTGCTGACCGTGTGTAGCATCTCCTACACCTTTAAAGTTATATCGTTTTACAACACCCTGAAAACCCTTACCTTTAGATTTTCCTGTTGCAGTCACCATATCACCTTCCTCAAATAACTCTTCAATTTTTATCGCTTCACCTGCACTCTTTTCTATGGTAGCATTTCTGAACTCAGCAATTTTTATAGCTGGCTTCACACCTGCTTTGCTGAAATGTCCTAACATGGGTCCAGAAACGTTTTTTTCTTTTCTTTCTCCGTATGCTAACTGTAATGCATTGTAACCATCTGTTTCCTTAGTTTTCACCTGGGTAACATAATTTGGTAATGCTTCTACCACTGTACAGGCAATATTGTTACCAGCTTCGTCAAAGATGCTGGTCATACCTATTTTTTTGCCTATTAAACCGTTCATCTATTAATATTTGGTTTATAACCTATTAATACAAGAGAATCCTGGGATTCTCCATAAATAAAATCTTTTTAACTTTCTAAAAAAGCTCTCGTGGGTTAAGTCAACTTAACCTGAATATCTACACCACTAGGTAATTCTAGCTTTGATAATGCATCCACCGTTTTTTGTGTCGGTGTGTAGATTTCTATTAATCTTTTGTGAGTCCGTATTTGAAACTGCTCTCGAGCTTTTTTATTTACGTGAGGTGATTTTAACACTGTAAATACTTCTTTCTCAGAGGGCAGCGGAATCGGACCTGATATTACAGCTCCGCTATTTCGCACGGTTTTCACAATCTTCTCCGTTGACTTATCTACCAAGTTGTGGTCGTAAGATCGAAGTTTGATTCTGATTTTTTGATTCATAACCCTGTTTATTCTTTATTTTTAAAGAGCCGCAAATGTACGACTCTTTTCTTAATTTCCAAATTTATTTTTCTAAACGCTTACTTCTCCTTTGACTTTCTCTATCACTTCTTTCGCAACTCCCTGAGGAGCAGGTGAATAGTGAGAAAATTCCATCGTACTACTCGCTCTACCAGAGGTGATTGTTCTCAGTGATGTAACATATCCAAACATCTCTGCTAACGGTACTTCCGCAGATATTACAATAACTCCACTAGATTTCGTCTCTTGCCCTTTAGGAAGCCCTCTCCTTCTGTTTAGGTCACCTATGACACTACCTACATACTCATCTGGCGTTACCACCTCTAGTTTCATTGTAGGCTCTAACAATACAGGTCTGCATCCTTTTGCTGCTTCTCTAAATCCTTCTTTTGCACATAATTCGAATGCTATAGGCTTAGAATCCACCGCGTGTGTGTTACCATCATAAAGCTCTACCTTCATGCTATCCATGCCATATCCTGCAAGGATACCATTATCCATCATGGCCTTGAATCCCTTAATGATAGATGGGAAAAATTCTTTAGGAATAGATCCCCCGAATATTTTATTCTCAAATTGTAGTCTATCCTTACCAGCTTTGAAATCATCACTGTCTAAGAATTCCTGATCTGCAGGTCCTAGTTTGAATGACATCTGTGCAAACAAACCTGATCCCCCAGACTGCTTCTTAAGCTTCTCTACGTGATCTACAGTCTGTGTAAGTGCTTCTTTATAGTTTACTTGAGGAGCACCTTGGTTACACTCTACCTTGAACTCTCTTCTTAGTCGGTCAACAATAATTTCTAGGTGCAACTCTCCCATACCGCTAATTACAGTTTGGTTTGTATCCTTATCGTAGGCAACTTTAAATGTAGGATCCTCTTCAGCTAGCTTAGCTAATCCCATACCTAACTTATCCATATCCTTCTGGCTCTTAGGCTCCACAGCAATTCCAATTACAGGATCTGGGAATACCATACTTTCCAGTACAATAGGATGATCAGCAGTACATAAGGTATCTCCTGTTCTTATATCTTTAAATCCTACACCCGCTGCAATATCTCCAGCTTCTACCCTATCGATAGGGTTTTGCTTATTAGAGTGCATCTGGTACAGTCTCGATATTCTTTCTTTATTTTCTGATCTAGAGTTATAGATGTATGATCCAGCATCTAGTGCACCAGAATATACTCTAAAAAACGCTAACCTTCCTACATAAGGATCTGTTGCAATTTTAAAGGCAAGTGCTGTGAACGGACCATCTACACTGTGTTTTCTACTTATTTCCTCATCGTTATTAGGATTCGTTCCTACTATATCCTCTATATCCATAGGAGAAGGTAAGAATGCACAAACTGCATCTAGAACCGCCTGTACTCCTTTGTTCTTGAAAGCAGAACCACACATCATCGGTACGAACTTATTATCAAGAACTGCACCCCTTACTGCATTGATCATCTCTTGCTCTGTGATACTTGCTGGATCTTCAAAATACTTCTCCATCAATGTATCATCATACTCAGCAACTGCTTCTAGCAGCTTTTCTCTCCACTCAGCAACAACATCTACTAAATTTTCAGGTACTGGTATCTCCTCATATGTCATACCCATATCTTCCTCATTCCAGACTATAGCCTTTCCCGTGATAAGATCTACAACACCTTTGAATGTTTCTTCTGCACCTATCGGTACTTGTAATGGTATAGCGTCAGAACCTAGCTTATCTTTCACGTCTTTTACAACATTAAAGAAATCAGCACCCGATCTGTCCATTTTGTTTACAAATCCTATTCTAGGAACTTTATAATTATCTGCTAGTCTCCAGTTTGTTTCTGACTGCGGCTCTACACCAGATACAGCACAAAACAAGAAAACTAGACCATCTAATACTCTTAAAGATCTGTTCACCTCTACGGTAAAATCTACGTGACCAGGTGTATCGATGATGTTCATCGGATACTTCTGACCCTTCCATTCCCACTCCGTCTTCGTTGCAGCTGAAGTAATAGTAATACCTCTTTCTTGCTCCTGCTCCATCCAATCCATAGTAGCGGCTCCATCATGGACCTCTCCTATTTTATGACTCATACCCGTATAGTAGAGTACCCTCTCTGATGTGGTGGTTTTACCCGCATCAATGTGCGCGGCAATACCTATATTTCTTAAAAACTTTAGATCTTTAGACATGATAATTGTATCTAGAATTATTAACTAATTAATACTGCGTAATACGTAATTACACTCTGAAATGAGCAAATGCTCTGTTTGATTCCGCCATTTTGTGCGTATCTTCTCTCTTCTTCACTGCTGCTCCTTCTCCTTTACTACCTGCTATAATCTCTGCAGATAACTTCTCAGCCATACCTTTCCCACTTCTAAGTCTAGCATACTTAACTAACCACTTCATGCCAATAGAAACCTTTCTTGCAGGTCTTATCTCCGTCGGAATCTGGAAAGTCGCTCCACCCACTCTTTTACTTCTTACCTCTACTCCAGGCATAATATTAGTTAGAGCCTTCTGAAAAACCTCATGAGGATTTTCACTTGTCTTTTCTTCTATGATATCCATAGCATTATAAAAAATCTCATAGGCTACGTTCTTCTTACCACTGAACATCATATTATTAATGAACTGTGTAACCGCCTGATCTCCAAATCTTGGATCCGGCTGAATGATACGTTTTTTAGGCTTTCTTTTCCTCATGATATATCTTTATAAAATTATTTAGGTCTTTTCGTTCCGTACTTAGATCTCGACTGTAATCTATCGTTCACACCCGCTGTATCGAGCGCTCCCCTTACGATGGTATAACGTACACCAGGTAAATCCTTTACCCTTCCTCCTCTTATCAATACGATAGAGTGCTCTTGCAGATTGTGCCCCTCTCCTGGAATATAGCAGATTACCTCTTGACCATTGGTCAGTCTCACCTTAGCTACTTTTCTTAGTGCAGAGTTAGGCTTCTTAGGCGTCGTAGTATATACTCTCGTACATACACCCCTCTTCTGAGGAGATCCTTCCAGAGCTCTAGTTTTACTCTTTGTAACTATCTTCTTTCTACCTTTTTTTACTAACTGATTAATAGTTGGCATATTCCAATTTTAATACATTAACTTTCAAGTTCTTCCCCTACAATTTTGCAAGGGACTGCAAATGTAAGACTATTTTATTGTATTACAAGGGGTTTACTACAAAAATTTATCCAAATGAAGATGAAAGTCAGAAAAGGCCAGAAGCACGATATACCTGCGATCTATGAACTTGTTATAGAACTGGCAATTTACGAAAAAGAACCTGAAGCTGTGACAGCAAGTTTACAGGATTATTATAATTTATTCGATTCCAAATTATATTCTTTCATCGTTGCTGAAGAAGAGAATAAAATCATTGGGGCTGCCATATATTACGACACTTTCTCCACTTGGAAGGGGAAAATGCTATATCTAGAAGATTTTATAGTAGTAGAATCTTCCAGACAATTAGGCGTCGGACAGCTTATCTGGGATGCTATTATTGCAGAAGCGAAGGCTAGAAATTGCAAACTCCTGAAGTGGCAAGTTCTAGACTGGAATACACCTGCTATCAAATTCTACGAAAAAAATAAGGCTATTATCGAGAAAGAATGGTGGAATGGCAAGATAATTTTGACATCCTAGCAAGGTGATATTTATTATTTGGGCACCTTATCGCGCTCTCCGTTCCTACTGCTAAGTGCCTTTGTCCTGTGATCTATAGTCGCAACTTGTCTTCCCTTGCGGGCAAGCCTGCGTAGCTCCTTAGATCACTCGTCCGCATCCCCTTGCAGTACCACTTCTATCACGGGTGCAAGATAGGGTGAACTTTTAATAGTGTAAATTTTTGCCAAATAAGGTGTTTGTAGTCCCCTAACTACAAACCAATTTTTTTATCTACCGTTATACTTCGGAATAGACTAAGTGCACGGCATCAAGCATAAACATCCGTAGGCAGAGGGATACGGATAGCCTCTTAGATCAATAAAGTCATCTACCATTGTTGATCCTAAAATTTTATGTGAGATATATTATTATTGTTCCATTTGCCATAGGCTCAGCCTATTCAGAACTTGATAAGTTACTGAGGGGTTTGTAGTACCCTGACTACAAACCTTTATTTTATCTGCCGTTTTTTAAGTCGGAATAGACTAAATGTACAGCATCAAGTATATATATCCGTAGGCAGGGGGGTACGGATAGCCTCTTAGATCAATAAAGACATCTACCATTGTTGATCCCAAAATCTTATATGAGATTATATTATTATTGTTCCTTTTGCCATAGGCTCAGCCTATTCAGAACTTGACAAGTTACTGAGGGGTTTGTAGTCAGGGAACTACAAACAGCAGATTAGCTGCGTTTTCACTGTAAGGAGCGTAACGAAGGATATTAGTCCATCACTACTACTCTTTTCGTAATTATTCCATCTTGCGTATATAGCGCCATCGTATATATTCCCGAAACTAAGTCTGAAACATCTAATGTATTAGAAAAATAATTGTAATGCTTCACCACAGATCCATCTATATCGTATATTATTATTTTTGTAACATCTGTATCGCTTGCAGCATTTATGTGTAACTCATCTAGAACAGGATTAGGATATAATTCTATGGCGGATTCTTCAAGAAGAATAGTCTCAGTTGCACTAAAAAGACAATCATCATCTACTTGTATGAGCAAGGGTGTCGCTGTATCTGTCTCGGCATCATACAATGAGCCTCCTATATAATTTTTTCCAAACTTACCTGCTGTTATACTAAACATAAAAGCACCCTTTTTGAAGAAGAACTCGTTCTGACAGAGGAGATCTAAGTCCGTGTTATATTTTGCTATAAGTAAGCTCGTAGGCAGGGGGGTAAAAGCAAAATTCGCCGGATCAGGACTTGATGTTCCACCTATTAAAAGATCACCTGATATTGTTTGCTCCAAATTTTTAGAAACTGATGCTTTTTCAAAATACAAAGCAGTATTCTCACCATCTAGCTGAGCACTAGACAACAACTCATAAGAGTATGCGTCATAACCACAAGTGACAATATTTACAGAGGTAGGATCTCCGAATACAGTTCTAGCTCCTGTGAAAAACATTTTGTCTTCGTTGAATAATAAATGTCCCTGTAGCAATGCCCTACAGGGTTGATCTATTTTTCTAATGTTTTCTAAATTTCTATCCATAACTGAAAGGAAATCCCCTAAAATATAAATCGAGTCATTGAAAACCTGTATGTCATTAGAAATAAAGTTATCGGTTATCAATTTATATTTAACTTCAGTTAAATCATATGTTGCTACAAAGGCAAAACCAGCAAACAAGACACCGGTCAAGTAATAGGTATTGTCAATCAATTTGATATCGAGAAAATCTACAGGATCTTCTATAATAAAATTCTCAGACTCTTCAAATGATATCAGCTCAAATTTATCATTGTAAATATATCTAAATACTTTACGCTCAAAAGTTCCTTTGATACCGATAATATGTATCTCATTAGTTTCAATGAAAACATTTACAATCCTAGTTAAGCTTTCTTGATTAAGTTTTAAAAAAGATTTGTATTCATTAGTGTTAACATTAAACATAAGAAACTCATAATAAAATGAAGTTGTCTGACGGTTAAGCGGACCTAATCCTAAGATTATATTTTCTTCATTTAGAACCTCTACATCATTAATTCTGTAATTAGGAAAATCGTCCAATTCAAAAATCTGGGCACGAATAACTACACTAAATGAAATAACAAAAATGAAAATGGTGATAATACGCATCATAATTTTTAGTGTAAAGTAGAAGTTTTCTAAAATGAAAACTTCTACTATTTAATTATTTTATGCAACTAGGTTTAATAGACCGTTGTGTTATCAGTACTTACATTTATTGGTCCATCATCTATTAACAGACCATGGAAAACATGATAAATGGGTCTTGCATAGTGTATGGTATACCTATGAAGTAGATTGTAACCGCTTTCAGTTGATATAGCATCAGGATAAACATCTACGTCCATTATTAAATAATGAAATGAATTAGGATTTTCTTCATAAGCAATATCTATCATTTCACAGAAATAGAAATTGAGATCATCGTATTCTATGCAAGTCTGGCTAGTATAGTTAGGATAAGCAGCTACATTGTAATAGAATCTCTGATCGCGTTCGTTATCCATAGATATATTGTCATTCGAATTTGGAAAATCAATAGGGTGTAATGCTTCAAGATATGCATCCGTATAACTTAATATAGTCGATTTCTCCTGAGGAACCACAATTGTTCCAGGGTAAGTATTAAAATACCGATCAAGATCTGCATGTAATTCATCAGCTGCGCCGCTTTCTGCGTATTGGTTAGAGCATGTGCCAGTGGTCCAATTCCAATTATCTGAAGTTTTATAATTATTCACGCAATTTGCACTTGGATTAATAGGAAGCGGAGCATTGTTTATGATAACTTTTATGTCCAAATCGTAGTCATTTGTTGGATTTACCTTTACGTCTATAGATATATGCTTAATGGATCCATTTCCTCTATATTCATTTTCAAAGATATTTTTTACGATGTCATATATATCAGTGTAGATCTCCCTATAATCTGCATGAGAAAAAGTGCTCCTAAGTACAGTGAGCTTGTCAGATAGAACTGCTGTCGCTGGTTTTGCAAGATCTCTTCTGGCGTACCTGGCATTTAGTATCAATTCGCTCCCTTTAATAAATTGCGAAAAAGTGTAATTGTAATTATTGTTGCCTCTTAACATTAGATCGAAGCCTTGTAATCTACTGTTAAGTTGCGCGGCATCGGAAGTTGATCTTTGCTCAAATTCTATTCCCTCTTTGAAGGATTTATCTGAATCTATTTGTTCTTTAGAACATGAATTAAAAATTAAGAAAGAAGAAAGAAGAAAGAAGAAAAAGTGATTGGTTTGAAAAATGAATTTTTCATGTTTGCTATTTTAGATGATTAATAATGATGTCATATGTAATTTACGAAAAACAAATGAGAATATCAAACCTTATCTGATTAGTGTAGGAGTAGGCTTATCAGTTTTTTCCATCAATTGTAAAGAAGATAGCATGAGTTTTATTATGGAGCTGAATGACAAAAGTTATCGACAAATCGAGTATGTTTTCTTATATGTTAGGAGCGTAGGCGCAGCCGTACGCTTAACTGTTTATCTTTCTTTATTGAGTTGTTTGTAGTACCCGGACTACAAATCTTTATTTTTTTATCTGCCGTAGTTAATTCGGAAATTGTAAACAAGATAGTATGACTTTTATGATGGAGCTTGGATGACAAAAGTTATCGACAGATCGAGCATTTGTTCTTACATGTTAGGAGCGTAGGCGCAGCCTACACACAACTAAAACAATACTCTCGCGTAAGGTGCATGAAAGGTGCTGAGGTACGAAGCAGTCCGTGACAAGCATTGGTGTATAGCTGGGGACCGAGCGAATGCGGAGTCTGTAATGGCCCGACCCTCCTGCGCTGAAGCTTCGGCGGGCAGGGCCTTTGAGCGGAGGTTGTTGGAAGGTTTTTTGAGCGGAAGCATGTTGGTAAGGCTTTGAGTATTAGCATGCGGGCAGCCTTGTGCGCTTAGCTATAAGAGCATGGAAGGAGGGATACGCCCAAATACCAATGATAATTAATCTACGAAATTCTTTTGCCTAGTAATTCGTGTACTTCCATCAGGGCGGACTTATGCTTTTCGTCTACTGGAATCGCCGATAGATGGGATAGAGCGAGCTGGCTGTAATTGTCCTGCAACTCTTGTGAATATACTTTGACATGTGCGTCTGAGAAAATAGCATGGACTTCTGAAATTTTCTTATCCTCTTCGGTTTCTATATCTTCTTTGTAGAGATGGATAAGTCTTTCTTTTGTCTGTGCGTCTACGAGTTCCAGAGTCTTTAGGTAGAGATAGGTTTTCTTATTCTGCAAGATGTCTCCTCCCACCTTCTTGCCGATCAATGCTTCCGTGCCAAAGGTATCCAGAAGATCGTCTTGCAACTGGAAGGCTATACCTAGATTTTTACCAAACTCGTAGATATGATTCTGTACATTCTCATCCTGACCTGAGATGATGGCACCCAGCTTAAGCGAGCTGGCAAGAAGAATAGAAGTCTTAAGCGTGATCATTTCTATATAGTCCGCAATAGTCACCTGATCTGAGGTTTCGAAATCCATGTCCATACGCTGACCTTCGCATACGCCCTTAGCCATAGCGGTGAACTCATTCAGTAAATCTATCGCTACTTTCTGATCATAAGAAAGTAGATATTCGTAGGCCTGAATCAGCATAACATCTCCCGATAAGATAGCGGTGTTTTCATCCCACTTCTTATGTACCGTCGCCTTGCCTCTTCTTATATCAGCAGCATCCATTATATCATCATGGACGAGTGAGAAGTTATGAAAAATCTCAACTGCCATAGCTGCCTGAAGTCCTTGCACTGGCTTCTGATTAAATAGGTCTAAACTAGCCAGCACCATAAGTGGCCTGATCCGCTTGCCACCTAGCGTCATAATATAGTTTATAGGCTCGTATAAGTTGGAAGGCTGATCCCCATAATTCTGTTGCTTGAGATGATCTGAGAATATATTTTTTAGCGCTTGAAGTGTACTCATAGATTACGTAGCTGGTTTCTTATGGATATTAATCCATTATTATCAGCAAATATATTTTTTAATGCCTAAAATGTTGTACCAATTGTATAATTTCTATATTATTTTAAGGTTTATACCTTAGCCACTATCTAAATGCTATCTATGTATTCTATCAAAAGTCTTAATATGTTTTGCATCCTTATTACAACTACTTGTCTTATGCAGGTAAGTTGTGGGTCTGAAAAACAGTCCGCCGATCTAATCATCGTAGGGAAAAACATACAGACGGTCAATGCCTCAAACGAAAAAGTCCAAGCCGTAGCTGTCAAAGACGGCATCATACAAGCCGTAGGTGATTCCACCGCTATTGCATCTTGGATGGGTAAAGAAACAAGAAAAATAAATATAGCTGATGGACTTGTTCTACCTGGTCTTATAGAAGCTCACGGCCACTTCAGTAATCTGGGTAAAGGCAAACAAAATCTAAATTTCTTAAAAACTAATTCCTGGGAAGAAATTGTCTCTATGGTTGCGAAAAAGACAGAGAAAGTACAAGCTGGCGAATGGATATATGGTAGAGGCTGGCATCAGGATAAGTGGGATAGTCAACCCGAAAATAGTATCGGCACCTACCCTACTCACAACTCACTAAGTGATATATCGCCTGACAATCCGACTATCCTTTTCCATGCTAGTGGTCATTCTTTGTTTGCCAACAAAAAAGCGATGGAACTAGCGGGTATATCTTCTGAGACACCTGATCCTAGTGGCGGTCATATAATACGAGATGCCAGTGGTAATGCAATAGGCGTGTTCGAAGAAAGGGCTATGAATAGTATCCGATCTGCTTATCAGGAGTATCTGGACGAACTGCCTCCAGAAGAACTGGATAGAAAGTGGCACGAAGGTATAGAACTTGCTACGCAGGAGTGTATCGAAAAAGGACTGACCTCATTCCAAGATGCGGGATCCCATTTTTATGAGATAGAGAATTATAAAAACTTAGCTAATGAGGGAAAGCTCGGCATCAGATTATGGGCCATGCTAAGACATAGTTCAGAAGAAATGAAAGATGTAGCAGGAGATTATAAAATGATCGGCGAAGGCAATAACTTCTTTACCTGTAGAGCCATAAAAACGGAGGTCGATGGTGCCCTCGGTGCATATGGAGCATGGCTGCTAAAACCGTATGATGATAAGCCTGGGTTTGTAGGTCAGAACACAACGGAAATTTCTGAAGTAGAGGCTATAGCAGATATCGCTATAGCTAACGATATGCAACTCAGCGTCCATGCTATAGGTGACAGGGCAAATCAAGAAGTTCTTAATATCATAGAGCGTAAGGTAAGCTCAACGGATCATCGATGGAGGATAGAACATGCGCAGCATCTGCATCCTGACGATATTCCTAGATTTGCAAGAACGGGAACAATAGCTTCTATGCAGGCTATTCATTGTACCTCGGACTCCCCGTTCGTAGTCACTAGGCTGGGAGAAGAAAGAGCACGAGTAGGTGCCTATCCGTGGAGAAGTCTTCTGGATTCTGGAGCCAAGGTTATCAATGGGACTGATACACCAGTAGAGGATGTAGATCCATTAGCTAGTTACTACGCGAGTGTAACTCGTATGAGGCCTGATCATGATGTAGCATTCTTTCCGGAGCAAGCCATGACTAGAATGGAAGCGCTGAGATCATATACTATAGATGCAGCTTATGGCGCTTTTGAAGATCACATAAAAGGATCTATAGAGGTGGGGAAATTAGCAGATTTTACAATATTAGATAAGGACATTCTTATGTGTGAAGATCGTGAAATTTTGGATACAAAAGTGTTGTATACTATCATCGATGGTAAAATAAAATATAGAGCTGATACAAATTTGTAAAGTATATGAACCCAAAAATAAGAAAAGAATAAATACGGATTTATCTACGGTCTAGCCATCGGAATCTTATTGTACTTTGTTATTCCAAAACTTATTTTGCCATTGTTTTACGGCTAATTGTGCAAGTTTTCTTTGGACAGACTACTGCTTGAATATTTTTAAATAGTGAACTTGTAAATCGTTAATCCTGAGCGTAATAAAATAATGTCCTGAAGGAAGTGTTGCTTCGGGTTGCCATGTAGCATAATATTTGTCCGGCGTTTTCATCTCTTCTTCTAGTATGGCTACCTGACGCCCCTGAACATCGAAAACATGTAAAGCTACCATCGCCCTCTTGAAAACGCCATAATGTATTTTTAACTCAGTAGAGAAAGGATTAGGTGCCGCAGAATAGACCATACCTTTATCTAGGTGTAGATCACTTGTACCTACACTTATACCTTGTGCATCTATAACAATATCAAAAGTACCTTCTAAGACCATGGCGGAATTCAATACTAATGGGATAATTCTATTTGTTGCGTCAAACTCTCCTGTGGTTATAGAAGCTGCAGCATCACCTTCTATGCTGGTATCGCCATCAAAATAAAGCTGTGTCGTAAGGATTGAAAATCCTGGCGGTTTTATTTTATAATGAATGTGCGAAGGTCTGAAGCTAGAACCGTTCTGATATTTCCCAGGCTTGATAGTCTCAAAAAGATAGAAGCCTTGTTCATTCGTTGTGGTATACCCTCTCAAATTATATCCATTATTATCGTATACTCCATCATCGTCCGCATGCCAAACGTCAATGATTGTCCCAGGAATAAACTCGGAACAATTCAAATTAAAAACCCTTCCACTTATGATCATCCTATCTCCTAATACTTCTGTAGCCGCTAACTTATTTCCATCTATCATAGGAGGACTAGCTGTATAAAAGGGACCTTCCCCGTAATAGTCTGGGGTAGTAACTCCACAAGCAAAACTTTCTTCAGAATCAGCTTGTATCTTATGCTCTGTACTAAGCTGACTCGATGCCATACCTAGCCCCAATGTAGAAAGGGCTGTGTTCTTTAGAAAATTTCTTCTATCACTCATTAGTTTGTTTTATATTACTAGTAATTATAAGATTCATAAATTTGTGGCTATTTCAATTGTCCTAAGAAATAACTAGATCAGAAACAGTAAAATATCTATATACTACCCTATGCAAGACCTGCTTATTGTTGTAAGCCACAGTGTGCTTTATACCATCATGTCGCTAAGTTAACTCAAAGTGGTGTTCTTTTATTTCTTTTACTAACTCTTATTCTTATTATACATCTCATTATTATGTGCTTGTGGTCATCGTTTATTAGGCAATATTGTAAAACTATCAAAGCGTAATTTATTATTGATTTTCTTGCCCATTTGTAAAAATTAGTTTTATATTTTCTGCGGACTTATGGGCCATACTTTGACTCTGTACTGTCTTGACTCCGCCACACTATTCTATTTTTACGGTCTCCAATTCTTTAAATATTTGCGTAGGGATAGCATCAACTTTTTTTCTATATTCGGACCAACTTGAGGATATAAAATTGTTTACTCCATTAATTATTTCGTTAGACAAAGTATTGTACTTATTAAGTATCAACTGTGCATTAGGAGTAGGAGGTCCATAGGAGTCATAGAGATATCTTCTTGTTCTCCATGTCAATGCATTAAGCGTCTTGGGATTTCTTTGTATACCTTTCAGCCCTTCTGGATCCATAAATAAATTCATAAGGCTATCTATTTTTGTGGTCTGCTGATCACCTAAGTCCTTTATTTCTGTCTTCACAGAATCGGGCTGATTTACCATCAGGTTATTTGCCAATGTGATCGATTTTTTTGCGGCCGTAAGTTGATCAAAAGCTTTGGAAGAGGCAGCTACTTTTTTGTTGAAACCATCGATGACTTTTTCCATTGCCATTAAATCATTTAGATTATGATCTAAGCGAGGGTCTAACTTGACCTGTACTGTTGCAGAATCTCTGTGTTTGCCATCTATCAAGACGACCTTGTACTTCCCTGGCAACACGGGAACACCACCTGGTTCCCAGTCTTCATCTCTTTCTCTTCTAGAAGGAGTAGCTACCCCCTTCCTATCTAGCCCCCATATTACTTTGTTAAGCCCGTCCTTCAGCTTTGGTCTAATGGTTCTCAATGTATCTCCTTCTATATTAAACACATGCAAGACTGGCCCCTTCTTTTTTTTATCTTTTCCTTTCTCCTTCTTGTCATCTTTTCCAGCCTTCTCTTTCTTGTCTTCATTTTCCTTAAACTTATCTTTCTTTGATTTTTTATCTTTCTTTTTATCCGTTTCTTCTTTCTTCTTCTCTTCCTCTTTTTTAGGTTTCTTCCAGATATTTAATTCGGATCCCCACATTGCTTTGTTCTCTCCCTTAAATTCTCCTTGTGCGTAAAACCTGATTCCATCATACGATCTTCTTTCTAAATGATAACCGGGATGAGCTGATAAGATGGCCATTTCTTCCTCTAATACTTTATTGTCCTTTGACAGATTTCGCAGTAACTCTAGATCATCTAAAACCCAGAAAGCACGACCGAAAGTCCCAAGAACTAAATCATCAAAATCTTCTTGTATCGCCATATCTCTAATCTGAACAGAAGGAAACCCTTTGTCCCATTTCTTCCATTTTTTACCCTTGTCAAAACTTATATAGAGTCCGACATCTGTTCCCAAAAAAAGAAGATTTTCGTTTTTAGTATCCTGTAGCACACTGCATACGAATCCATCAATCTGACGAGGACCAGCTATCCGTGTAAAGCTTACACCGTTATTAGCTGAATGATATAAATAAGGATCCCAATCATTCATTCGATAGTTATTGACAACTACAAATATTTCTCCTTCGTTAATTTTAGAGTGTTTGATTTGAGGAATCCAAGCATGCTTAGGCATCCCTGGCAATTTAGAGGCTACATTCGTCCAGTTCTTTCCTCCATCTGTACTATGTTGTAAATTGCCATCATCTGTTCCTACCCATAGATCGTCTCTGTTATGAACGGAAGGTTCTATAGCAAGGATGGTTGTATGATTCTCCGCAAAAGTTGCATCTATAGTCAGACCACCGCTCTTATCTTGTTTTTGTTTTTCTGGATCATTAGTAGTTAAGTCTGGAGAAATGGTTGTCCAGCTTTTTCCGCAGTCCTTACTGTAGTGTACAAACTGAGATCCGAAATATGCGCCGCAATCATTATCAGGATCTTGTGCAAAAGCGGCATTCCAGTTATATCGCAACGCAGTCGTATCTGGGCTTACAGGTTTTACAAATTTGGTCAAACCCGTTATCCTATCGTAAAAACCTATATTACCTCCCTGAGACATCGCATATCCGTACCTACTATCAGATGGTAAAGGTGAAACATCGAATCCGTCTCCAAAATATAGTTCCTGCCAATCGTAATTAGAAATCCCTCCACTCTTCAGAATAAATCCAGGACCGATCCAAGAACCATTATCTTGCATTCCACCATAAACATGGTATGGGAAGTCCTTATCTATATTTACATGATAGAATTGTCCTACCGGAAGATTATTTACAAACTTCCAAGTATCGCCTCCATCACGAGATATATTCATTCCTCCATCATTACCGTCTATAAGGTAGAGTGGATTAGTAGGAGACTGCCAGAAGGCATGATGATCAGGATGCACTGCATTACCGTAATCTGCTATCTGCTTAAAAGATTTTCCGCCATCTTCACTCCTTGACAAATATGTAAAGAGGTTAAATAATCGATTCTCGTTTTGTGTGTCTACATACAACTCTGCGTAATAGAAAGGTCTATTCCCTATCCCTTTCTTAGATACTAATGACCACTTATACCCTCCATCAGTAGATTTATACAATCCGTTTTCTTCTGCTTCTACTAATGCGTATAAGATGTTAGGCTTTGTTCTGGAAACGGCAACACCGATTCTACCTAGATCTCCCTTTGGAAGACCATCCTCATCCGTTATCTCATCCCAGTTTTCTCCTCCATCTACTGTTCTGTAAAATCCTGATCCCTTACCACCAGATGTAAAATCCCAAGGTGTTCTTCTAAAATCCCACATAGCTACAAATATCTTATTAGTGTTCACTGGGTCTACGATCATATCTGCTACACCTGATCTCTTATCTACGTATAAGATCTTATTCCATGTTTTTCCTGAATCTGTTGTCTTATAGACCCCCCTATGCTCAGAATCTCCCCATGCCGATCCTAATACACCAGCGTAAACAGTGGTTGGGTTCTTCTGATCTATGATAATTCTATGGATAATCTTAGTCTCCTTCAGCCCCATCAATTTCCAATTCTTGCCTCCATCTATGGTTTTAAAAATACCAGCACCTGAGTTATGTGAATTCCTAGGATTTCCTTCTCCTGTTCCAACCCAAATTTCATCAGGGTTCTGTTGATTTATCTTAAGCGAGCCTATAGAAAGTATCGGCACATCATCAAATATAGGTTCCCAGGTAATGCCTCCGTTCTCTGATTTCCAAACACCTCCGGAGGCTGTACCTACAAAAATTCTATCTTCATCAGAAAGATCAACATCTATGGCCGTCACCCTACCGCTCATCCCTGCTGGACCTATATTTCTGAAACTTATCGCTTCAAAATTTTCTAGATCAAAATCTTGAGCTAGTAATGAAAGTGGTAAAACGAGAGATACTAGAAGGGAGTAATATAATCTGCGCATACTGTGTGGATATTATTGTCTTGTAAAGTATAGCTTGATATTATAATAAGCTGTATTTTAGCGTTTTATTTTTTAAAATCCAGATTAGAATACTGACTTAAAATCTAAGGACCTGATTTATTAGATAGTATTAAGATCTAGGAATCATCATCTATTTATGATCGATGTTTCTAAAGTAATAGAAATATAAACATATTGCAATTCAAAACAGATATTATTAGCGGGAACCTTGTTATTACAGCGGTATTATTACTTGCTTCTATACAGTCTGGATGGTCATTCAAAAACAGTGACCCTTTGAGTTTTCTTTCCATAACCTTAATCGTAGAACCATTTCTGGATTGTGAGGGTACGCCCATAATTGCTAGAATAGGAAATCTAGAAGAATTTACATCTTATTATTGGTTATTACCAGATGGCAGTGAAGCACATAATACGGATCTTACCATAACTGAAACTGGAGACTATATTGTATTTGCAACTGGAGTAGATGGTTCTGATAACGAGCTACCATTTACAATAGGTCAGAATATGACACCACCTGATTTTGATTTTATGGTTGTAGATTCTGTTACTTGCAATAACGATGTTGTAGCTATCACATTCGATCCTACCAATTTAACTTATTTCATAGATGGCGTAGCAGTAGATGACAATCTTGATGCCACTATTTCTGGTGGGATACACACGATAAGAGCAGAGGGAGGAGGATGTTTTGCTGAAGAGATTGTAAATGTTCCTTATGATACATTAATACCTTTTGTAGAAATCATGATAGGTGATATAACTTGCGAGAATCCAGAGGCTCAACTCTCTGCATCAGAAAATCCAGAAATAATTAGCTTTAATTGGTATAATACATTAGGACAGTTATTTATTAGTGCACCTGATGCTGAAATAGGAGAAGTAGGGAATTACTTTATGATTGCTGTTGCTGATAATGGCTGTACCCAAACTTTTGAATTTGAAGTAATCGAAAATAAGGTTTATCCTGAAATTCAAGCTTATTCAGAAAACTTAAGTTGTGAAAATTTACAAGCTGCATTATCGGTTAGTTCTAATCTAGATGAACAAGATGTATCTTGGGTATTTGGAGGTATTGCAATTGATACTTTAGCTAATATATTAGTAGACGAAGCTGGTAATTATAGAGTCATTGTTACTGATCCAATAAATGGATGTATGACGGATACTGTCATGACGGTAAGTTCTACTATAGATTTTCCCTCCCCAACAATAGATACTACTTCATTCCAATGTGGAGATAGTTCTGCTACCTTAATAGTAACAAGTAATGAAGCCTTCTTAACTTACGAATGGTATGATGAGCAAAATACTTTTATGGATAATGGAAAAGAACTTATAATAGATAACCCTGGAACTTATATTTTAGAAACTACAAATTTAAATAATGGGTGTATCCATTTTGACACCCTACATGTCTTAGACTTTAGAGATAATCCTGATGAATTTGGTTTTTCATATCAGGTAGGATGTGGTGAAGAAGATGTAAGGGTAATTATAGAAAATATAGTAGGAGGAGTAGCTCCTTATGAAATATCCTTAGATAGTAATCCTATAAATAGTGGTGACACATTACAACTACTTAGTGGAGATCATGTTGTTACCATTGCTGATAGTGCGGGGTGTTCTCACGATACAACATTCAATGTTCAGATAAGACCTGTGCTAGAAATTGCTACAATACAAGATATAACCATAGACTGGCCTGACAGCTTAGATCTAGATGTAGCATATAATAGAGACTTGTCAGAAATCATTTCTTTTGAGTGGCAAAGTACAGAATCTTTGTCTTGTATAGATTGCGAAGAGACAACCCTAAGGCCCTCAGATAACACAGCAGTTAGCATCACTGTAGAAGATATCTACGGATGCATAGAACAAACCACTATTCAGGTGAATGTGGATAAAACGGTGGAGGTATATATCCCAAATGCCTTCAGTCCAAATAACGATGGGAATAATGATTTTTTCACAGCTTTTGCTAGTGGTAATAAAGTAAGCCTTATCCAACAAATGACCATCTATGATAGATGGGGGAATCCTGTATACGATGTTTCTAATATTCCTATCAACGAAGAAAGTGAAGGGTGGAATGGCAGGAAAAATTTCAGAGTACTAGAAGCAGGCGTATATGTTTATCAGATTGTCATTGAATATATCGATGGTGTGACAAAAGAATTTTCTGGACAGGTTACTATGATGGATAAGCAGTATTAGATTTTTTCATTTGCCATATGGGCACTGAATTGAACTAAGCGTTCATTCTTTCAATAGGTAGGTTGTTATAAGAATTTTAAGGTAGATTTATTTAACATTCTTTTTTATCTTAATTCTATTTTTCAAGCAAGTATTTTGTTCATTTTTCAGTCAAATAAATCGAACCAACTTAGCGTGAAGATCAACTTTATTACACTTCTTCTATTGTTTCCTTTATTTAGTTTTGGTCATGAGAAATATTTTGGCTACTGGAGTAAAACTTATGATCAGGATTTGAATTGCTTTACAAAATAGAGATTCGCTGGTACAGCACGTTTCGTAACTCTAGAATATTACTAGGCTTGGCGCAGATTTATAATATTTTGCATTAGTTATACACTACTATAGCTAACCGTCTTTATTTGATACAAGTTCTAAATTACTGGAGAAAAGAATTCTAGTTTACCACATTTCTGACAGCCATAGATATCGAAAGTTTCGCTGTTGTTAAGCATTGGATTAAGGTCCTCATCGAGGCCTTTGATTACAGGATTTTGGAAAGTGGCATTCCTTTTAAAGGTCATTTCAGATTTACAACGCAGGCAGTTAATTTCTCTTTGTACGGAAGTGGATTCGTTTTTTATAAATCCAGAAACTTTTTTAGTCAAAAAATCGTAGCTGCAATTCCAACACAAATTAAATTCTACGGATACTTCTTGTTTGCAGTTGGGACAAATTTTCATAAGCTAATTTTTTTTAATTATCCGCCAATTGCAGGCTTAGAAAATGGTGGTGCTTTTATTGTCTTCACACCTTTTTTCTCTACTGCTTTCATGACTTCAATCACGGCTCTTTCTAATTGTGGATCTCTACCTTCCTCCAAAGACTTAGCATCTTGACGAACAAAAATATCTGGAGCTATACCTTTATTTTCTCCTACCCATACGTTATTTACAGGATCAAAGATTGCGTTATCAGGGCTGGTGACTCGCCCTCCGTCTATCATTCTATAATGTGTAGAAGATTTTACTAATCCCCCCCAGGTTGTACGACCTATAAGTTTTCCAGCATTTTGCTGACGGAATACCCAAGGGAAAAAATCTCCTCCTGAACCCGCCATTTCATTGATCAATAAAACTTTAGGTCCTAATATTCCTGCAGGTAATTTCATAGGTGTACCATTAGGCACTTCATTAGTTATTGCTGCTCTGATTTTTCTTGTCATGTTATCTACCATGTAATCATCTAATAGACCTCCACCATTAAATCTTTCATCTATGACTGCCCCCAGTTTATCCTGCTGCGCAAAAAGATACCTATTAAATGAGACGATACCTCGACCACTTGTATTCGGCACCCAGATGTAAGCTAATTTTCCATCTGATAGAGAATCTACTAGTCTTCTATTATCTTCTACCCAGGCTCTTGTTCTCAGGCTATTATCTGATTTTATAGGCTCTATAGTTTCTTGCCAAGAACCTACATAGGAGGGTTTGTCATTTACATGAACTATAGTTTGCTGACCTGTCGTACCATCGAAATGTTTATAAGGATTATCAGATGATTTTATCTCTTTTCCATTTACACCTACGAGATAGTATCCATTTTTGATTTTGGTACCTGGTCTGTCTAGCGGACCTGATAATCCAGGGTTCCAAGCCTCTGTCGTATATATTCTATCGATTTTCCAGCGACCTTTATCTGCTATTAGGTCAGCCCCTATAAGTCCCATATTACTATCCTCTACATCTGGATAATCTCCTCCACTAACGAAACTATGTCCCACAGAAAGTTCACCATTTATCTGATCTAAAACATAATTTAAATCTGCCCTATGTTTAATATAAGGCACAAGGGGAGCATATCTATCATACACGACATCCCAGTCTCTACCGTGCATATTAGGATCATAGAAATAATCTTTTTCATACCTCCATGTTTCTTCAAATATTTGTTTCCACTCAGCAATACGATCAAGGTTCATTATCAAATTAATTTTGACACTTTTCCCATCCTTACCACTCCCAGAACTGGCATCCATTATCGTCCATGTACCTTTTATACGAGAGAGTAGTTTCTTGCCATCACTCGATATCGATAGACTACTAGCTCCATCTATATAATCCTTAGCTTCCCTATCTTCTAACTTAAATTTGTGAATAGCGAGGGTCCGCTCACCTTGTTTACGCTCTGCTATAAAGAGGGAGCCCTTGGGGCCAGCTATCAACTGTACAAAATTCCCTTTATCCAATGGAAGTGCCATGATACGTCTAGAAAGGTTTTCAAAATCAATCTTAACTTCTGGTGCCGCTTTGTCATCTCCTTCTTTATCCCCCTTTTTTTCCTCTTCTTTCTTATTCTTATCATCGCCTATCTTTTCTTTTTCTATTTTCTCTTCATCACTTTTAGGTTCAAAGGGTGAAGCCTCGTCGGCTGTGAGGTTCATAACATACACTGCATATTCAGGATCAGATTGCATAGCACTCGTATTTGCCCATCCTGAGCCAAGACCTAGATCTGTACTCGCAGCAAAATATATGTGCTTGCCATCTCTATCCCATGTAGGAAAAACAGCATCAGCAAATTTGTCGGTTATTCTCTTAGGTGCAGATGTGCCTACTTTCCAGACCATAATTTTTCTTAGACCGTTGTCATCAGATGTATTGTAAGCTAACCATTTAGAATCTGGTGACCATGCCAGATTCATATTACCTCTGTCAAGGTTATTGCCAGCATGACCAATTGTTTTAATTGATTTATTTTTAAGATTTACAATTTGTACCCAAGTGTCGTCGTCTACAAAAGCTATTCTATCACCATCAGGACTCCAGGTAGGTTCCCAGCCTAATTTTGATTTTCCTATATCTATTCTTGTAGCTTCCTTCATTCCCGATTGATCCTGAAGCATGAGTCCATATCCGTTTCCTCCTATGTCAGAGAAGTACGCTATCTGATCTCCTTTGGGTGACCATATTGGTCTTCTTTCTGCTATACCTGATGATTTCGTTAAGTTACGAGGTGCTCCGTCTTTTGCTGGCACTGTAAATATTTCTCCTCTAGATTCTAAAAGTAAACGCTCTCCCGTCGCAGAAAGAGAAACTGATTCTGCCTGCTTACTGATATCCTCCCATTTAGTTTCTGACCACGGAAAATCACCAATAATATGTATTTCGATATCCGTAATTACATTTGTTGCAATATCCAGCATGTGCAATAATCCATCTCTTTCAAAGATGAGTTTTCCTTTATGACCAGCTATAGTCTTGACATCTGATCCTGTATATTCTGAAACTTGAGTTAGCGATTTAGAAGCGACTTCGTATCTCCATATATTTGCCGTGCCATCTCGATCGGAAATAAAGTAGATATTATCTTTAAGCCAGACAGGCTGGATATCAGTTGTCTGATCATTAGGAATCAAAACTTCAGAGTTGTCCATAAGATTGAGCAAGATCAATGGCGTATTCTGACCTCCGCGATACATTCTCCACTCGACATCCCACCGAGTAACTCTGTCTAGTATAAGGCTCTTTCCATCTGGGGAATACGCTCCATCGTTACCCCACTGAGACACTAGCCTAGTAGCAGGACCACCATCCTTAGAAATAGTCCACAAATAATTATGCCTAGAAGGTGCGGCACCTCTAGCAGAAGAAAACAAAATAGATGATCCATCCTTCGTCCAGTCTCTGACGCTCGCGCCACCAGGTAACCAGGTAAGTTGCTTCGGTGTTCCTCCTACTATAGGTACAGTGTATACCGCACTATATCCTGATCTATTAGATGTAAATGCGATGGTCTTGCCATCAGGTGATATGTGAGGGTGACTTTCTGATGCCTGCGTACTAGTTATCCTAGTTACATGAGCGCCGTCTATATTAGACACCCATATATCTGATGCATAAGAAAATGCAATATGGCTATCGCTCAGAGATGGTTGTCTAAGGAGCTTAGTTCCTTGACTAAATACATCTTTAGAAATAAATAATAACAATAGAATAGCTATACAATTTAATAATAATTTCATTTGATTATATCTGATAGTTAGGATTAGGCATTAAAGTAAGGCAATAATTTAATTTACAATAATTCTTATGTCAAATAAATAAATTTGACCGAGAATAATAATTTCTGTAAACCACACTTTAGGTTTTAAGGATACACGCTGATGCATAAAATTTACGACCGGTAAAAAACATATCAGAAATTAAACTGTACATGAAAACCTATTGCCTTAGTACTAATCACTGGCTCTACGACAGCTTTACCTTCTAGAACTGGGCGGGCAAAAAGTAATGCGCTTCCACTTCCTATTATTGCTCCAGCGATGACATCTATCAAGTCGTGCTTCTCAGCTTCTATCCTTGTGAAACCAACATAAGCGGCTGCCACGCTAGCTGGCACACCGTATTTCCATCCGTATCGTCGCCAGATAAAAGTAGATCCTTGGGTAGCCATAGAGGTATGCCCCGAAGGAAAAGAATCTGTTCTAGGTCCTTTGGGCCTTTTTTTATTGATACCGATTTTTAGTCCTTGCGTAAGTGCAAAATTAGTTAGACTTACAAAGGCAAATTGTTTGATACCCTGCTTATCTTTTCTCCAAACTTCAACACCTAGGGCCAGAAGAGGGAGACCTACTTGTATAACATCCCCTGAAGTTTCTATACTAGATTTTTCCTGAGCTACCGCCTCTATATCAGCGCAAAAAAAAGAAAAAGCTAATGCAAAGAAAAAAGAGAAATATCGGGTATGTAGAAATAATAAAGACATCCGTAAAATTTATATTGTTTCCTAAATGAGATTATTCTATATTTCTCTAATGAAAAAAAACTACAATTTTTTTTTAGCGAAAATCGCAAAGCCTATGAGCAAGACAAATATAACATTAAAAGGAGATATCATTATTCTAGATTCATTTAGACCTGAAGATGCAAAATCTCTAACTGCCATAGCTAATAATAGAAAAATATGGCTGAATGTACGAGATCGATTTCCGCATCCATACACCATAAGTAATGCGCATGCATTTATAAAAACAGCAGCGACTTCTCGGTCTGAAAATTATATTTTTGCGATTCGTCACAACGGAGAATTTATAGGAAGTGCTGGAATTTTTAATGGACAAGATGTATACAAGCAAAGCTATGAAATCGGGTACTGGATAGGGGAACCCTACTGGGGAAAAGGGTTCGCCTCTAATAGTGTAGGGCTGATTACGGATTTTGCTTTTCAGTCTTTAAATGCACGAAAAGTATGGGCAGGATGTTTCTCTTACAATAAAGGTTCTATGAAGGTCTTACTTAAAAATGATTTTGTCCAAGAAGGCATTCTAAAGGAGCTATTATCAAAGATGGAATAATAGGTGACGAATATCGATTCGGAAAATTGCATTCTTCTTTAAAAGCCTAATTTTCTACCAACGAACAACAACCTTACCGATAGAGTTTCTATTCTCCAAGTAATAATGTGCATCTACAATATCCTCTGCAGGAAATGCTTTTCCTACTGTTGATACAATAACTTTTTCTTCCGCAAGTCGGATTACCGCCTTCAGCACATGATTAAAAACGAGTGGTCTGTGATCTGCAATTTTAAGCATATTAACAGCGATCAATGATTTAGAATTCATCAAAAAACTAAGAGGAGAAAAAAGGCCAAAGCCTAGAACTACACCAAGGGATCTCAGCATATTCGTTTTGGATCCATGGATCTGTGCAGCTGCGCCAAAGTTAACCATCTTACCACCTGGAGCTAATTGCTTCATAGCTTTACTAAATGTTTTTCCACCTATACTATCAAAGACAACATCGAGCTTTTTAGGGCCCAGTTTTTCTACAATAACTTTAGCAAAGTCATCTTTTGTATAATCTATACAGAGGTCCACACCTAGCTTTTCTAAGAAGTAGTGCTTAGAACCTGAAGACGTACCGATAACATAACATCCCTTATGCTTACACAACTGAACTAGCATAGATCCTACCCCACCCGCTGCTGCTTGGATAAGTACTATATCTCCTGGATGTAGACTTACCGATTCTATAGCACAAAAGTATGCAGTACAAGCCTGTGTTGCCAGCGCAACGGAGAGGTCAAAACTATACCCCGAAGGTATAAGTGCAACCGCTTCTTTTTTCGCCACGGCAAATTCAGAGTATCCACCAAATCTGGTCAATGCTACTACCTTATCCCCTTTTACAAATCCTTCTACACCCGAACCAACCTCGTGTACATATCCACCTACATCGTAACCTAGGACGCAAGGATTCTTAGGTGCCTCTGGATACATACCTCTCCGCGCAACGACGTCAGCAAAATTAAGCCCAAAGGACATTACCTGTATAATGAGTTCATCTTCCTGAGCCCTAGGCTTTTCCACTTGCCTCGTCTCAAAAGCCTTATCTGCATCACCATACTTAGTTAAATAGATTGCTTTCATTTGCGATTTAATACTTGGAGTTTACTAAATTACTAAAGTAAAAGAAAAACTATGCTTGATTGTAAAAAAGAATTCTTTTCGCTTCCTGCCGATCTATGTTATTTAAATGGTGCGTATATGTCTCCTAATCTTAAATCTGTAGAAGCTGTAGGTATAGAAAGTGTGCAGAAGAAAAATAATCCACTGAATATTAGCACAACAGATTTTTTCGCACCAGTGGATGAGCTTAGAGAAGTATTTGCTCGACTCATTCATAGTACAGAACCAGAGAATTGTGTACTTATACCTTCTGTATCTTATGCCGTGGCTAATGCCGCAAAAAATATCCCTTTGTGTAGTGGTGACGAAATCCTCTTAGTCGGCGAACAGTTTCCTAGCAATTATTATTCTTGGAAAAAATTAGCTGCGGAAAACAATGCTGAACTACGCATCGTAGAAGCTGATCGCACACAAGATCATCCTGTAAAATACTGGAACGAAAAAATTCTCGAAAGCATACATTCCCGAACGAAGATAATAGCTATGCCGATTGTACATTGGGCAGATGGCAGCTTGTTCGATATCGCAAAAATACGTTCAGTTTCCGCTGCTTATGATTCTTACTTACTGGTAGATGGTACGCAATCCGTAGGAGCCATGGATCTCAATCTGAACGAGATAAAATTAGACTTCCTTGTTGTTGCTGCCTATAAATGGCTACTCGGTCCATATTCTGCTGGCATGGCATACTATGGAGAAAGATTCCTAGATGGAGAGGCGATAGAAGAAAGCTGGATGAACCGCTACGATAGCGACAACTTCGCTCAGCTAGTCAACTATCAGGATAGTTACCGCTTAGGTGCTAGGCGTTATGAAGTAGGTCAGTCAAGTAATTTTATTGCTGTACCGATGATGCAAACTGCAATCCGACAACTAAATGAGTGGAAGCCATCGGAGATACAAGCGTATTGCAAACATATATCATCTACTGCACTGCAAACACTTTCTTCAGAAGGTTTTGTCATAGAAGATGCGGCTTATCGTGCACATCACTTGTTTGGAATTAGGCTAAGACCTAAAGATGATTTAGTAAGTATTGCAACAAAACTAAAAGCTGCTAAAATCTCCGTATCGGTGAGAGGTGATGCTATTAGGGTCAGTCCCAATGTGTACAATGAGCAGAAGGATATAGAGCAACTAGTAGAGGTGCTGGTAAGTGGTGATTAGGAGTTTCTGTAGCAACAGAAGAAACTATTATCTGCATAATACCAATTCTAGTTTAGAATGACAGTAATTATTTATTTTGTTCTTCATGTTCCTTCGTTAAAAACCTCGCCGAACCTATGGGTTCTTTGCTAGCCCGTCCGCTTCGTGCTGTGCCTGCCGCATGCAAGGAGGCAGGGTTCTCACATTTAAAGCACTTTCGTACTTCATTCGACTACGTCGAACTCATTCGTTCTTGCCTTGATCCATATTGAACAATTCTAAATCCTTTTCCGTCATCTAAAAATAGAAATGGTATAAGATAAACTTATCACACTCCTAGAGGACGGTTAAGCTGCGAATTAAAAAGGTAGTTAGAAAGAAAATTTTCTAGCTGGTCGCGCTTATCTTTTTCTTCCGTGCGCCTGATGTGCTGCAGCAAAATGTCCCTCTGCAATAGCTGCACCTATAGATAGTTCTCCTGCTAAGGCTACTGCGCAACATAGTTCAGCAAACTTACCCACATCTTCGGGTCGACTGCAATCCATTAGTTCCAAAGATTCTTTCTGTGTCGGTAGCGAAGTACCTCCTCCTACTGTGCCTACAATTAATCCTGGTAAAGTCATAGAAGCATACAAGTCACCGTTGCTTTTTGCTTCCATTCTTCCTGTTCCTACAGCAGCCTCTGAAATACAGGCAACATCCTGACCGCAGGCTATAAATATAGCCGTCAAGGCATTGCTGATGTGTCCGTGATTACCTACTGCTCCTGATTGCATGGCGGCTAAAGTTCCTGTCTGCCAGAATTTAGTAATATTTTCTGATGATGATTTTAGGACATTCTGAATAACGTCTTTAGAGATGGTCACCTCAGAAATTACTTTTCGCCCTCTGACCTTACTTAGTGATTTGAGATTTGCTTTTTTGTCACCGGACATATTAGCTTCTATATAAAATAACGTTGGCTTACGAGGTGCTTGTTCTAGCACTTGTCTAAGCACCTGATCGGTAACAATCGTCACCATATTCTGTCCTGCTGCAGCTCCTGTTTCGAAAGAAAAGGTCACATGGACGCCATTCCCCTCGTGCATGATATCCATATTGACAAGCTTAGCAAAATTACTAGCTTGGCTCACACCAGCGCTCATGAGAGTCTCTATAGATCTCATCCAATTAGCAAATTCCAAAGCTTCTATAATACTAGCAAATTCAAAATATGGACTACGTTGGACCTGATTAGATATAGTTCTAGAAACGAAACCACCGCTCAGAGAACCTGCCTTTATGCCTCTATTATAAGATGCAACTAAAGCGCCCTCTGTGGTAGCCAATGGCACCCAATGCTCATTAGTACCTGCCGAACCATCCATAAGTAATGGCCCTGCCAAGCCTATAGGCAGCTGCGCAAAACCTATAAAATTCTCGATACTCCCTTTGTACGATTTTGAATGATCTATAGCTGACTGACCAGTGATGTACTTAGGAATCTTTCCTTGCTTTTTCAGCTTATCTAGGTACTTATTTTGTATCTCCTTAGAATTCATTGTGCAAAATTAACATTACTGCATAAATAATGTAAAATGAATCCACAATAGCTTTATTTTAATTTACGATAGCTTATTAATAAATATTTACTGTGAGTATATTTTTCTAATAGACTTAGTTTGTTTATCTAAATTTTTTTAATAAAGAAATGAGTTGGGTTAAAAAAAATTTCACTCAATAGCGTATGATCATGATTATTCTGTTATTATTCAATCTGCATATTTTAGGTTAGATATTATACTCTTAATAAACCTTATTCTGATTTACCGAGAAAATTCATTTATTTCCGCAAGCCCATATTTTTCTATCGAATTTTCTTTATCCTTTTTTCCTATCCTAAATAGTCTGACAAACTGAATGCTATTTTGCTGATTACTGGCATCTTTATTTCCTAGATATACTAAAATCTATTCTGTATATAATACCAATTCTAGTTTAGAATGACGGTAATTATTTATTTTGTCCTTCATGTTCCTTCGTTAAAAAGCCTCGCCGAACCTATGGGTTCTTTGCTAGCCCGCCCACTTAGCGCTGTGCCTGCCATATGCAAGGAGGCAGGGTTATCTTATTTAAAGCACTATCGTCCTTTATTCGACTACGTCGAACTCATTCGTTCTTGCCTTGATCCATTTTGAACAATTCTAAATCCTTTTCCGTCATCTAAAAATAGAAATGGTATAAGTGCATAAATGTAAGATTTTGATCAAGCTATATCGCTAGAAAAAGATCTATAGCTATCTAAACAGAAAAAGGCATTAGTCTTCAATTATGCCTTTTACCCGCCCTACTTCTCCAGACTTGAGCATTACTTTTATACCGTGAGGATGAACCCTGGCTTTGGTAAGGATTCGTTTTATAAATCCTTCTGTTAATTCGCCAGTAGACTGATCTTGTTTCTTAACAATTTCTACTAGCATGCCTATAGCTATATCTTCTCTTCTTGTTCCGATAACGTTCATGGTTTCTTGTTGTAGGTTAATTTCTCTAGATGATGTTCACTAATTCCAAAAAGCTTTTTTAGAGCATTTATTTCCTCAATATAATTTTGAAGTGGATCTGACAGGTCTGATTCTTTTACAGCTGTGATCAATAGGTTTTTAGCAGTGTGATCTGTAGTTATAAATTCTATGATGTTAGTTCTATATCCATAAGCTTTTAGTATTAGGGCGCGTATGGTATCTGTTAACCTGAGTTCGACTGTTAAATAATTGAATATCAATTAAATATATATTAAATAATATGTGATTGTGTAGTAAAAAATAGGGAATATTCGTATCTTAATAGTTGACAATCAATTAATTACGAAGTTATTCCCTATGATTACTGAAGAACAAATTACTGATATTTTCTGTGTTATTGATGAATTTATGA